>Ga0307515_10024025_pt1 | contig 10641 bp, 8 predicted proteins | sample 17_EM_MG_FD_194513 | JGI IMG/M metagenome (GOLD analysis project Ga0307515, IMG submission 194513) | Populus trichocarpa ectomycorrhiza microbial communities from riparian zone in the Pacific Northwest, United States - 17_EM | ecosystem: Host-associated > Plants > Roots > Unclassified | place...
TTTTGGGGGGGGGGGGAGGGGAGGGGGGCGCATTGTGATAACAAATATGACTAATTTTCCATACACACGCTATTTTGTAAGTGTGATTTTACTGAACTTTAAACATGTTTGGATGTGAAAGAAACAGTCTGAATGTAGTTTATAAATCTGATGCTTTAATGGATTTTACTTGTAATCTGATCTTATATAGCTTAGCTTTTCAATCATAGGTCTTTAAATAAATGGGTGTTTGTAGAATACATGTATGATATATGATATTCTTGTAGTTTATGGTTGTTATCACTTTACTGCTGTTTTCCTGGTTGGTTTTGCCACATTTGTGTGGTGGAACATGCTAATCGGCCTTGTTATCTGAACAAATTTTTTGTTTGCTTAATGTATTTTTATCTAGGACTGACCTGATCATCATTCTGTTTGTTTTACAATTTCTTTTGTTAAAAAGGTCGCAAGCAATGTAGCAAATTAAGTATAAGGTGGCAAATAAAGCTTTATAGTGAATATTTAGTACTGACTTTTTCACATATTTTCTTAATTAATGATTACTTTCTAAGCATATGCCAAAACTATTTTATGAAGTCTTCTAATTTCGTCGATGCATATTTCTTTTATTTCAGGGAAAGTTTATCAGAATGTTGGGAGTGTCTGAAGATGAAGTTGATAAAGTTCTACAAAATGCCAAGGTTGACCTGAGGATCGCCGGATTTGATGAAGAGGAAAAGAGAATGAGGCAGCGAATGTCAGATAGACCTCGTGGTTTGCTTAAACTCCCACAAGGACCTTATATCTTTTGTGATTTTCGCACACTTCAAATTCCTGGAGTTGAGGTGCATTTGAATGTGCCAGTTACTTTTTGCATTTAAATTTAAAGAAATTATTAGATTTCCAATTATGCATTATATATCATAGATAAAATATAGGCAAAGGAGGAATGAATTGTGTCACTTATACTGAATTTTGGCATCATAATATCCTATGTTATGTATTTTAGATGAAAGTATCATGATTAAAATATGATCCAGTACTTTCTTAGAGATTCACTGTGAATTTCTCTAACAGCAAAGACTTGTTATTGATTCTAGCTGTTAGGTGTTTGAACTTGTACACTAGAATAGCATATATGGAATGCTCAGAACATTACATTCTGAATCTATCGGTATTCCAAGACTTGGTATTATGGAAAAATAAACTATCATTGATTTCCCTTGTTTTTGCTTGTCTTCAGCTGAACCCCCCCGCTCCAGAGGCTTTGAAAAGGATGCATATGCTTGCTGCGGATCCTGGAATTGTTGCTATAATGAACAAGGTACTGTTGGATGCATCTTTTCAAATTAAACACCATTACTTAACTCAACATTCCTAACAATTAACTTTTGAATGATCATTTTCAAAAGCATCGTTGGCGCATAGGAATTATGACTGAGATGGCCCCAGTTGGTTATGTTGGTGTGAGTCCCAAATGCATTCTTGGTTTCAATAAGGTAAAGTCCTCCTCAAAGCGTATGAAAATACATTTACTGGTGTCACTGTTTTACTTTCTTTTGTCATTTTGGTTTGTTCTTTCCTTGTTGACTCCTGTTTTGGCATTGCAGAATCATGGAGAGGAGATATCTCTCCGTCTTCGAACTGATGACCTCAAGGGTTTCAGGAAATATGAAAGCATCAAGAAAACTCTTCTGCATGAACTTGTAAGCTTTATAATCAAATTTGTTTTTTCCTCAAGTTTTGAGATTATTGTTATTGAGTTAATCTTTTTTGTTCTTATTTTCATCTCAGGCTCACATGCTGTACTCAGAACACGATGCGAACTTTTATGCTTTGGATAAACAGGTACAAATGCGTATCCATACACTTGTTTATGATTGTTGCATGACGAATGGTTAAGTTCAACAGAAATATTGTTTTCTAAAATTGGTGTGTGTTTTTGGCCAGCTGAACCAAGAAGCTGCTAGTTTAGATTGGACTAAATCAAGGGGGCATACCTTGAGCGGAGTCAATCATCAAGACCAGGACAGCGAAGACTTCTATGTTTCAGACAGTAGAAGCTCTTCTGTGAAGCTCGGGGGAAACGTGTCTAATCAACTGGCTAGTGCCCGCGCATCTTCTGTGGCTGCTGCTTATCACCGTTTAGCAGATGCCTCTTCCAACAGTTTGGGAGCCTCTGAAGTACATGAAGAACCCGACCCGGATGATTCAATTTTTAACATGCATAAAGAACCTGGTGCCAAGGGTCAGGTAGAAAAAGGAAAGGTAGATATTGAAAATCAACATAAATCTCAATGGAAACCTCACCATCAACCTGATCCTGATGAACATCCTTTTAATCAAAACAAGAATGAACCTGATCCTGATGATTCTCAAGGTAATCACCATGAGGTGATGGACATCCTGAATGGTGGGATTCGCCCTGACAAAACCATTGATGAACCTGATCCTGATGATTCTCAAGGTAATCACCATGAGGTGATGGACATCGTGAATGGTGGGATTTGCCCTGCCAAAACCATTGATGAACCTGATCCTGATGATTCTCAAGGCAATCACCATGAGGCGATGGACATCCTGAATATTGGGATTTGCCCTGCCAAAACCATTGACGAACCTGATCCTGATGATTCTCAAGGCAATCACCATGAGGTGATGGACACCCTGAATGGTGGGATTCGCGCTGACAAAACCTTTGACGAACCTGATCCTGATGATTGTCTAGTAACTGAAAACATTGAAGACCATCTCCATCTAAAAAAAGCTTATAAAGAACCTGATCCTGATGAATCTGAAACAAATCAGGTTGTTCAGGCTGAGCCCGATCCTGATGATGATTTAGCAGCGTCAGATGAAGTATCTAGGATGCAAATTGATGAACCAGATCCAGATGATGAAGAACTACGGAGAATCCAAGATCCTGTTAGTGTTGTCTGCAGCCGCCTTCAGAAGGCTACTGAGACACTGAGAGCTGAATTGAACTCCACAGAAGCAGCGGCAGCTTTGCAAACTCTTTTTAAGATAATTAGGTATGCTTGTCTGACTGGAGAATTGATTTGGTTGTTCTCTTTAGTACAGTTAGGACCGTAGGTATATTGCATCACACTTTATCCTGATTTGTTACATACCTGCACAGTATTATAGGTATGAGTCAACTTGCATGATCATAGAACACTTTTGATTCTCTGATTTTCCATTTCCATCATGATTATTGTTTTATCTTTATGTCGTAATAAAGGCTGAAATCAGTTTTAACTTCTGGCAGGAATGTGATCGAACACCCAGATCAGTCAAAATTCAAAAGACTCAGAAAGGTTCGTTCACTGTTACTCAAAATGTCTTTCCCAATAATTTTTTTGAATTTTGCTTTGGTTCCTTTGTCTAATCTCTTGATCACTATTTGCTGTACATTTTAGGCTAATCCCATAATCCAGAAAAATGTTGCCAGTCACCAAGGTTTGTTTCTTTCTTACAATGTGCACATGGATGGATAGATAACGCTGGAGAGAGTCATCTTCGCTGACATTTATTTGTTTGCTTGTCTGCTTCTCATGATTTACAGCTGCGGTGGAAATTGTTCATGTGGTTGGATTCAGTGAGGAAGTTAGTTATGATGAAACTGGGAAGGCTGATACTTACTTGGTGCTGAAGCGGAATGATCCAGGCTTGTTGTGGCTTGCCAAGTCAACCCTTGAAGCATGCATGGCCTAGAAGTCAAATAAGTGTGGATCCGTGCAAAAAGAATGATACTGAATAAACCCAGATTGTTGGGGATACCCTGTATAAATTTCTGTGTTGTGTGTATCAAAATTACCTCCAGGATTGTACTCTGGATCTCCAAGTGACATAATTTGTGAATAAAGCTCCTATGGAAGTTACCGAGGCCAGAACTTAATGCTGGAACGATTTTATCGATCTTTCACCAAATTGTCTTCTTTCATCATCATTTAGAATTTTTTGAGATCTCACTTGGAAATCTCCAAGTTGACAGTGTTTTTTTTTTTTCCATTAGATAACAAAGCTATGTTCTTTTTTTTATATAATTAAAATTAAAGAGTTTTTTTTATATCCTTTCAAACTGTTGGTCAAGTGTTGATTGAATCAAGAATTCACGTTTTGATTAATATCAAACGAAACGAACTAAGCTAAATTAAATTAGGGTACAATTCAAATTTTGTGCTCATTTTCATTAATAGTAATTGAAAATTAAAAAATATAGTTATTATCATTTTTGTTCTTTTACTTTTAGATGATACTCTATTGAATATTAAAGAAGATTTATTTCTTCAATGTTCAGAATACACACACCGGCACGCGCTCATCCTCACCACTAAATGGCAAATGCAATGGATGAGCTATTCACCAGTGATAAATTCCCATCACTAGAAGTTGATCAAGGGAAGGTTACTCCTTTCTTCGGCAGTGGAAAAAACGCTGCAAGAAGCCGCAGAGATAACACAATTTTAGCACCCATACACCTTTTGTGTAGATGACAAAAACTCTACTCTTGGAATTAACACTCTTGTATAAACTGTGAATAAACCAAGGCACACGCCAAATCCAAACCAAAAGTATAGTTTTCAGTTTGAACTTTTGTAACTTGCACTATTGCAAGCTCACTTAATGATCATTTAGCTTCTAGTCATTGCTAAACTTGCAGGCTCATTCATCAGGGAGGGCATTGAAATTCATGAATCCATTGAAACATCCCCACCATTCGGGTTCGGCAAATTGGTGCCAAGGGAGCTTTCTGATATGTTCTGGGGATGACCAGCTCCAAACTGGAACTCTTGTGGAGGAACTTCTAGAGGACGTGTGAAAATAGAGGGAGCACCAACACCAATGAATGCTTGGACAGGAACTGGATCATTAGCCTTTGGGAAGCCAAAGCTAAAAGATGGCGCACCTACAGGAAGGAAGACTGGCAGGGCAGGGTTGCTATTATCATTTGACCCGAAAAGCTTCTGTTCATACTCATGCAACTGCTGGTGCACGGCTAAAACCCACAAACAAAAGTGATAGTCAGGCATGGGGTAACTTCTCTCCTGGGAAACAAAAGGATCTCAGATAAAATGCATAGGCCAATTGGTCCAATACATCAAGGTCTCGAGACCAGAAAAAATTTGTGCGCTGCCTGAGAAAATTATTTGAGCTCATCAATCAACTTTCATATGATGATCTTTTACCAGGAAAAAGGGGAACGAGACCCGGTAAAAGTCAAAATTTACATAGCATGTGGTAGCACTTTCTGTAGACTTGAAAAAATACTGCAGTTCTAAACTCAGTAGCAGGATTCTTGATTGCTTTAACACATAAAAATGCAGAATCATAATTGAACTGTATAATACTGACCACAAAAGTAATTGTTTGCCCTATAAGCAAATCAGCATCGAGGTGAACATACCTTGAGTTAGATCAACGGATGGTCTCCGCTCTTTCACCCACTGGTAACATTGAGCAAGTCTCCATCCTCTGGACTTCATCAAGTAAGCCATTACAATAGCTGGAGACCTGTCAGAAGAACAAGGTTATATAATTTCCATAAACAAGCCAATAAAATACATTGCTGAACCCCAAAACACATGCCAAGAACTAACAATGGCCCCAAGATGTGATATGAAATAGCACAGAGTGAAGTCCCAATAGACACATAGGTTACACTATTCCCAAAAAAACAAGAGAGAGAATAAAGATAACCAACATAATTAGCAGAAACACTTAACCTATTTTTTCCTGACATGCAATGGACAAGAACGCGAGCCTTGTCCCTCTCACATTGCTCTGCAAAAAACAAGCATGCATTACTTTACACTCTATCCGCGATGGAAATATAAAGGATTGCAGTATGTAACAAATCCTGATCAATTCTGCCCAAATTGCAATTTACAAATCTAACAACCAACCTATTGATTGATTATCACTTAATGGTTGACCACGAGCCAATTATTCAAAAAAATAAATACTTCCATAAGTGAATTCTCCAATCAGAAGAAACATGATTTCAGGCTTCAGGGCTACAATTTTGTCAATGCGTCATGGTTACAGTTCATCTTATTGGAATACAACACGGAAGATTCCCTTCCTCTAATCAAGTACCCATACAACATCACCAACCAAGATCTTTCCCCCCTCATTATTCTAAGAGGTGAGAGAACAATAGACATTGGCCCTCATAAAAAAGGTGCATCCTGAACAAACCCTACCATGATCAGAACCATAAATTGAACTAGTGACATAATTGATCATCTAAGTTAAGAAATCAAAGAAAACTTGATTTAGCATTTAGAAACACAGATGCTTATGCAAGGTCGAAATGGAGGAAAGCAGGGGATTGATACGAGCTCTAAATAATTTCACAACCATATGTAAACAGAAGTAACAGCAGATGCACGTGGCATAAGCCTTTTAATGCATTCAACAGTGCAACTTCTCAACAGCACAACGAAAAAAGAGCAGTTTCCAGTTCTTGTGTGGTCAAGTCAAAAACTTGATGAAACAGTGAAAGTAACACATACCTATTGATAATTCATCAAATCTAACTCACATAAAGACTGTCAAGAACTTGATGAGCAGTGAAAGTAACGCCTGCCAATTGATAATTCATAAAATCTGACTCACCTAAAAACTGTATGGCATCGTCAAATTGTAAGATCTTGTCATCTTGGAGGCAGTGATAGGTGAATGAATTCTTGTAGAGATTTTGACACGCAGGAACTGTCTGCAAATAGACAAAACATAAGAATACATCAGATCTCTTATTATTCTTGGTCTCTACTAAGCTGTTGCTGGTGACATAAATAACAGGCAGCCATGAAATTAAAGTGTCAATTAATTGAAACCAACGAAATAAAAGATACTGTAACCCTACAAAGAACTCAATCAGTTTAATTTCCATTAAAGCTATACTTTTTTTTTCTTAAATCTCATACTAACTACTTTCTAAGAAGTTATATTATTCAACCTTCGATGCTTTTATGAGAAACGAACACTAAAAAATCCCAATCAAACCCTAAACCATAAGAATTTAAAACCAACGTAAGATAACTGAGCCATTTTTCTACAAAAACAAAAAAAACAAAAACAAAAAACCTATCAATTGGTTCCCAGTATTCAACGCAAAAAAAATATATTAATTACATTGAGCACACGAGTAATTCCTTGGGTTTTGAGGAGCTCGGATCGAGAGGCGTTGTCGTAGCTGCCTAAGAAAAGGAAGTCGGGGAGGATCTGAGAAGGAAAGGCGCTGAGGTGAACAGAGGGAGACTTATCGGCGGTGGATTCAGGCATACGGTGGCCGCAAATCCCGCAAACCTCACCCTCTTCGTACTTGTGGTAGTGACCGCATACCCCGCACGGGTTTTCTCTCTCCCTCTTCCTCATCATCATCATCCAATCCAATAAGTAATATTATTTATTAAATCGCCAAAAGAGATGGGATTGATGATTATGATGATGATGATAGGTGTTTATTTAATGGAACCGATAGAAGAGTTTTTGGTACGGGTCTGGGCGGGCGTGATTGAGAATGAGACTGCGTTGCGTGTGTGCGCGAGAGAGTTAACTATTTGTTTTAAATTGGAAAATGAGAGAGTATTTATACGAGAGAGTATTTACACTGTTTTTTTTCTGGTTACTTTCTTGCTAGGGACAGGCAGGGGTGTCATCAGTAATGCAACGAAGCCAGAGCGAGTACGACTATATGTTAAGGAGAATATTCATTAAATTTGGAGGTCTTGAGAGTTCTGTCATTGGTTTTTGAAAAAAATCAGCTTCTTCACTGAGGTATGCTTTTGGATTTTGTTTAATATGAAAGATTAAATATTTTTAATATATATATATATATATGTTTGATTTAGAAAAAATTAAAAAAACTTTGAATTGTTTGGGTCGAGGCCTAAACAGTCCTCCTAATCTCTATGGGCCTAGCCCGGGCGACCAGACACCGATATTTTTCCTAGGTTTGGATGATTAGGCCTACTAGTTATTAGACCTAGGTGATCATATCTGATCTCTCTGGCTTGGCCGGTAACCAATATAATTTTATTTTTCTACCTCTTTATTATTTCTCTTTCTTTCATTATTTTTCTCTCCTGTTTATTTTCTCGGTACTAATAATTTTAATTTGCAGCACACACAATTTTTTTCAAGGAAAGACACTATTTTTTTTTATCACCAATAACTATAATTCTACTACACCTACTAACTTATATAAACATCAATAAAAATAAATGTACTCGGTCAAATAGTCGTGACACGTCAATTTCTTTTCTAATCACGTGTTAGTTACAAAACCATGGCACAACATCACACCAATCGATGAGCTACCCTAGTTAGCTAGTGACATAATTCCTTCTCTATAAAGAAAAGTTCAAGCTATGTATATAGATACATCTAGCCTTATATGCAGGCTAGAGGGATTTTTGGGACATGGATTCTCCACACATTACGCTATGTTCTCTTGTTTTTCTTTTTTGTATGTTATTTTCTCCCACACATATAAGTAATAGATACGTTTGGGAACGCGGTGCAAACCGCGTTTTCAAAAAATTCAATTTTGTTTTTTGCTAAAATTTAATATGTTTTGTATGTTTTAGATCGTTTTGATGTGCTGATGTCAAAAATGATTTTTAAAAAATAAAAAAACATTATTGGCATGCATTTCGGTATGAAAAGTTATTTGAAAAGCAACCGCAATCACACTGTCAAATACTCTTAGAATGAGAAAGTTCATCGTACGAATAACTTACTTTTTTTTTTCAGGAACTATTAGACACAATCTCAGCCTAGTTCACACATATCTTGACCAAATTCCACAACAAATCATGAAAAGTTGAATTTTTGTGTGATGTTTTTTACAGCGGCCTCATTAAAGGTAATCCTAGTGATTAAGGGTCTGCTTGAGAATATGATTACGGTTGTTTTTTAAAGTGTTTTTCACTTAGAAATGTATCAAAAAAATGTTTCTTTATTTTTTAAAAATTATTTTTGATATCAGTGCATCAAAATGATTTAAAAAGACCAAAAATATATTAATTTGAAGCAAATAAAAAATAAAAAATTTATAATTTTTTTCAAAAACACTTTTGAAATACAAAAACAAACAGGGCCTAAAGAGATTTACTATAGTTTCATGTTAGACGTGTTTTGAAAATAGTTTGGAAATAGGATTTAATTTCATTTCATGTACAAGTTGTTTGTTTGATAAAGAATTTGTATTGCATTTAAAAGTATTTTAAAAAAATGCATTGAGACTATAATTTAATATTTTGTTAGATATTTCTAAATAATTTTAATATGCTATATTAAAAACAATGAAAGGGAAAGAAGAAGAAGAATGTTATTGAAAATAAATAGGATTTGGGATAAGAATGATTGAGGGCTTTTGAGGATGCCTTTGTGATGAACAACACTACAGTCTACAGTAGTCCAGTCCAATCTCTTCTTACTTTACAATCACATGGGCTCTCACGTGACCTTTCCATTTTATGTCTTTTTTCCATTGTGGACTGGTCAAGCAAGCGGTGGGCCTACAACAGCAGCATCATCATCATCATCAAATATTTACTAACCAAAGCCGTTACGCAATTGGATTCGAGTTCCAATCACGTTACCTTTTCGAGCTTAGGGACTGTTTGGTTGAGAATTGAGATAGGAAAAAAGGAAAGCAGTCAAATGAGTGTTGGGAAAAGCCGGTCAATCCGCGTTTCAGCCCGTGTTTTCAAAAAAAAATATTTTTTTTAAATTTAATATTTTTTTATATTTTGGATCGTTTTGATGCGCTGATCTCAAAAATAATTTTTTAAAAATAAAAAAAATATTATTTTGATATATTTCAGCATGGAAAACACTTTGAAAAACAACCACAACCACACTTCCAAACAAACCAAATTCTCAAAAAGTGCTTAAACATATTTGATTATATAAAAGTTTGTTTGGTCCCAAGACTTTCCGCAAACTACAGTTTTTTTTTAAAAAAAAATAACGAAATGCTCTTCAAACTATAGATAACTGCAATGTAGCTCAACATACTAGTTAATATGCCTAAAAAATATGGGTGAGGATGCGGGCCAGCATGGGTGATGGGCCTATGCTTGCAAGTCTTTGAATTCCTGAGCTGAGACGTCGGATCTTATTTAGATGATTTTTGTTTTTATATTTTAAAAGTATTTTTAAAAAAAAATTAAAAAGTTTATTTGTTTTAAATTAATATTTTTTTAGTATTTTTAGATCATTTTGATATGCTGATGTCAAAAATAATTTTTTAAAAATAAAAAAATATATTATTTTCATGTATTTTCGAATAAAAAATATTTTGAAAAACAACCGCAACTACACTCCTAAACACCCATTAATACCTTGTTTGTTTCCAGGAATTCATTTTCCTGGAAACCATTTTCCCCACTTTCCCATGTTTGACAACTATAAGGAAAACTAGTCAAAGGAATTCAAATTCCGGTCAAAGGAAGATAATACACTTTAAGCCAGGAAAGTGTTTTCCTTTCCTTATTTTAAGGAAAACACTTTCCTTTCCTTTGTTCACAAAACATGTGAACAAACATGTGAACGTTTTTTTAGGGGGGTGGGTGGCCCAGCATCCAAACATAAGGATTTTATAAATCATTTTATTGTAATTACAAGATATTTTTGTTTCTAAATTAA
>Ga0307515_10024026_pt1 | contig 10641 bp, 4 predicted proteins | sample 17_EM_MG_FD_194513 | JGI IMG/M metagenome (GOLD analysis project Ga0307515, IMG submission 194513) | Populus trichocarpa ectomycorrhiza microbial communities from riparian zone in the Pacific Northwest, United States - 17_EM | ecosystem: Host-associated > Plants > Roots > Unclassified | place...
CGAACCATTCAAGGCGTGCGCGGACCTGCGGAAACGGACCTATCTCCCAGATGGAAAGGCGTCGAGGATCGTCGCAACGCCGTCGTGAGGCTGGTGCCCCTTTGGGTGGTAGCCGCCGCATGTGGTGCTGTGCTGCTGGCAGCATTCATCGTGTTCAGCGCGCGCCTGAGCGGCCGCGCCGATGCGTTGAATGCAATGCTGGCGAACATCGGGCTCGAGCCGCTCTTCGCTGCTTCTCCCCGCATCACCGCCGCGCCGTCGGTCAGCTTCAGAACTTTGCTGGCGCAGCAAATCGCGGCCGGCGCCGTATCGGTGGATGAAAGCGCGGATGGTCGCACGTTGATCACCGTGACCGCGCCGGGTCTGTTCGCCTCCGCAAGCGCGAGTGTGAATCCCGTCTATTCGAATCTGCTCAGTGAGATCGGCAGCGCCGCGGAGAAAGTACCTGGCCAAGTGCTCGTCGTCGGGCACACCGATGATCAACCGCTGCGCTCCTTGCAATACCAAGACAACTTCGAGCTGTCGCGCGCCCGTGCTCTCGAGGTCGCGACCATCCTGAAGAGCGTGATTCGCGATCCGAGCCGCGTGGATTTCGCCGGCAAAGGCTCGTCGGAGCCGCGCTTCCTCCCTGCGAGCGCGCCCGAGAATCGCGCGCGCAACCGCCGCGTCGAAATCATTCATCGCAGGGGTGGCTAAGACATGCTCGCCCTGCTTAAAAGCCGAGCGGTGATTGTGGCGGTGGGGCTGCTGCTGCTCGCCGTGTTCATTTGGTTTGCGGGCCCGTACTTTGCGTTCGCCGACTATCGGCCGCTGCAAAGCACCGTCGGACGGCTCGTATCGATGCTCGTGATCGTCACGTCCTACGCGGGCTATATCCAATGGCGGCAACTCACCGTCTCGCGCTCGAGCCGACAGCTCGCGGACGAAGTCGCCCGGCAACACGATCGCGACGATGACGGCGGCCGGGCCGGGTCGGCCGATGCCTTGCAGCTGCGCAAGCGCTTTGAAGAAGCGATGGAAACGCTCAAGCGCTCGCGCCGCGGGCGTGGCGCGAGCCTCTACGAGCTGCCTTGGTACATCATCATTGGTCCGCCGGGCTCCGGAAAGACCACGGTGCTCGTGAACTCCGGCCTGAATTTTCCGTTGGCCCAGAAATTTGGCAAGGAAGCGCTGCGCGGCGTGGGTGGCACGCGTAACTGCGATTGGTGGTTCACTAATGAGGCGGTGCTGCTCGATACCGCCGGCCGCTACACCACTCAAGATTCGAACACGCGAGCGGATGCCGCAGGCTGGACTGCGTTCCTGCAGCTTCTAAAGAAGTATCGACGCCGGCAGCCGATCAACGGCGTCATTGTCGCCATGAGCGCCGCGGATTTGCTGACGCTTGGCGAGCGAGAGCGCGAACAGCATGCCGTCGCCATTCGCGAGCGGCTCGATGAGCTCAGCCGCAATTTGCGCATCGACGTCCCCGTCTATTTTCTCGTGACGAAGACCGACCTGCTTGCGGGTTTTACAGAGTTCTTCGACGAGCTGGGCCAGGAAGCGCGCGCGCAAGTCTGGGGCAGCACATTTCCCATTGAAGTCACGGAGGCCAACAAGGCCGCCGACGCTTTCGGCAAGGAATACGACGCACTCATCGAGCGGCTGAATCAGCGCGTCCTGTTTCGAATCGAAGGCGAGCGCGATCCGCGCCGCCGCGTCAGCATTCTCGCTTTCCCTCAGCAAATGACGATCTTGAAGCCGTTGCTGAACGACTTGCTGAAGCGGGTATTCACCGCTTCTGACTTCGACAATCGGGTTCTGCTTCGCGGGGTCTATTTCACCAGCGGCACGCAAGAAGGCACGCCGGTCGATCGCATGCTGGGCGCCGTAGCCCGAAATTTTGGGTTCTCCTCCGCTGTGGCGGCGCCGGCCGTCGGGCAAGGCAAAGCGTATTTCATCGAGCGCTTGTTGCGATCCGTGATCTTTCACGAGTCGGGTCTTGCGGGCGTCAATCGCAAGTTGCAAGTCCAGAAAGTCGCGTTGCAAACGGGGGCGTACGCGGCATGCGGTGCGCTGCTCATCGCCGGCCTCATCGGTCTCATCGTGAGCTACAACGCGAACGCGGATTACATCGATGACGTCATCGAATCGTCCAAAGATTTGAAGGCCATGCAAGCGGCCGCGGCCGTGCGCGATCTACCGTACGAAACGTATCTCCCCTGGCTCGATACGCTGCGCACGGTTACCGAAGCGGCGGAGCGATATCACGATCGCAAGCCTCTGCGTATGCGCATGGGTTTGTTTCGCGGCGACGCTCTCGGAGCATCGGCTCGCGATGCGTATTCGCGAGAGCTCAGCGGATTGTTGCCGGGCATGCTGAGCAGCGGCTTCGAGCAAGAGCTGCGCGCGAACGCCGCCGAGCCCGATCGGCTGTATGAATATTTGAAGGGCTATCTGATGCTCGCGCTGCCTGAGCATCGCGACGTGGAGCATTTGCGAGTCCTGAGCCGCCTTGAATGGCAGCGCGCGTATCCGGACGACGAAGGCACGGTTCAGCGCTTCAGCGAGCATTTCGATCAATTGCTCGCCAGCAGCGATCGCTTGCGCTCGGTACCGGTGGACAACGAGCTGGTCGAGCAAACACGCGGCGCGCTGCGCAATGCCTCCTTGCCGGTGCTGATGTATAGCCGCCTGAAGCTCAGCTATCTCGACGATCCAAAGCGCGCGGTCCGGTTGGACCTCGTCTCCGGCCCGGGCGCGCAAGCGGTGCTCGTTCGCCGCAGCGGCAAAGCCCTCGCCGAGCCGATTCCCGCGCTGTACACGCGGTCCGTGTTCAATACGATCGACAGCACCGGCAAATATCAGCTTGTGCAGCAATTGAACGACGACGCATGGGTGTTCGGCGATAAATTGTTTGAAGTGTCACGCGGCGGCGCCTTGATTTACGAGGCGCTGCAAGTCTACGAACAAGACTACATTCGCGTGTGGGATGAGGTGCTGAAAGATGTGCAGCTCAAACCTACGAAGAACGCTCAAGAGCTAGCCGATGTCTTGTCGATTGCGGCGAGCCCGTCCTCACCGCTCAAAGGCTTGCTCAAAGTCGTCGCGGACAATACCGATCTGCTGAGAGTCGATACCGCATCGAGCAAGGCGCTGGCGCAAAAGGCTCTGGACGGACGGGCGGCGCAGCTTTCAAAGATGCTAGGGGCATCTGCCGCCGGCGCACCCAAGCCCGGCGCTCTGGTGTCGGGGCACTTCGCGGCCATTCGTCAGCTCGTTGCCGGCGCCCCCGGACAGACTCAGCTCGACGCCGTTCTGCTTTCGCTCGGCGAAACGCAGCGGCAGTTGGCGACAATCGGCAGAGGCCTTGGCGACACCAGCGCGCTCGATACGTTGACGCGCTCCGGGCAGGCCGATGCTTTGCGCAGCCTGCAACTCATCGCGCAACAGTTGCCACCGCCGGTGGGAGACATGATTGGCCAGATCGGTGTGCAATCCCAAACGGTGGCCGTGACGGAAGCACGGGTCGATCTCGCGAGGCGCTATGCGCAGAAAGTGCAGCGCGACTGCCGCGAGCTGGTGGAAGGTCGCTATCCCGTCAACCGCGCAAGCAATAGCGATGTGCCGCTGGCGGACTTTGCGCGGGTCTTTGGTCCGGGCGGCGTGTTCGAAACCTTCTTCCGTGAGGATCTTGCGCCGCTCGTCGACACCTCGCGAACGCCGTGGCGATGGCGCCAGGGCGCCGAGCCCATCGGCGGTTCCGCATCGCTCCTGCGACAGTTTCAAACCGTGCAGCAGATTCGCGAGGCGTACTTCGGCGCGGGTGGCCAGACACCGGAAGCGAAATTCAACCTGACGCCGGATTTCATGGACGCATCCGTCACGCGCTTCACGCTCGAGCTGGATGGACAGAATTTCGAATATCGCCACGGTCCGCAGCAGACACGGCCGCTCGCATGGCCGGGACCAGCCGGCGAGGCGTCTTTCTCATTCGAAGATCGCGGCGCGACGATTCCCGGCGGCTCCGCCGATGGCCCGTGGGCATGGTTTCGACTCCTTGAGAAGGCGCGCATCGAGCGAGAATCCCCAACACGCTTTCGAGTTACTTTCGCGACGGGCTCACGATCCATGCGCTTGGTGTTGGATGCGGCGTCGAGCCGCAATCCGTACGGGGTCAATCCACTCAGCGGCTTCCGCTGCTCGATGTGACGCATGACTCCCATCGCAGCCGCAGTCGGTTTTTACGGAAAGCTCCCCTGCCGGGGAGATTTTCTGCGCCGGCGCGTGTCCCAGGAATTCATGGATGTCTGGGACGAGTGGTTGCAACGGGCTCTGGCGCACAGCCGCCAGTCGCTGCAGGAAGCGTGGCTCGACGCTTATCTCACAGGTCCCGTATGGCGCTTCGCGCTTGCCGAAGGTGTGTGCGGTACAGGGGCGTATGCAGGCGTGATGGTGCCCAGTGTGGATCGCGTGGGCCGCTATTTTCCGCTGACGATCGTTGCGCAATGGAATGCCGGTGAGAGCCCTTTGCACGCCGCATGCGGCGCTCACCGCTGGTTCGACGCCGCGGAAGCTCTGGCGATGGAAGCGCCGGACACTTCAGACTTGGCGGCGTTCGACGAGCGCGTGGCGCAGCTCGCTGAAAAGGTCGATGCGAGCGGAGTGGGGGAGTCCGCCGGATTGCAGCAGCTCATGAAACACGCGGAATTTCCGCATCGTGTCGGGCAGTGGCACGTGCCGCTCGTCACCGTGCACTCGATGCAGCGCGCCGTCACAGCTATCGCGGTGCGCGAATTGGAGCGCACGCTGCGACCGCTTTCAATTTGGTGGACCGACGGATCAGATCGCATTCCCGCCGCGTGGCTGACCGTTCGAGGCTTGCCTGCCGCGGAATCCTTCGCCGCGATGCTGACAGGCGAATGGACGACCACGGGCTGGAACAGCGTCGGCCCGGGATTACCCGTCACAGCGCGACCGAGTGAGCCCGCCCGACGCGCGCCGGCGCAAACAGAGCCCTTGCAAGCTTCCACGCTGAAGAGCGAGCTCAGCATGGTCTTCGAGTTGGAAGCGTATCGGCCAGTGCCTCTGGAACTAACGGCCTACCACGAGCCGATCTCTCGCAAGTGGAATGCTCCGCCGCAGTCTGTGTACTTCGTGTCACGCCCGGATGTGGGGCTGTGGGGCGTTTCGGCATCCGGCACGGAAGATGCGCGGCATGCCGCTGCGCAAGCTATTTCCGATGTGCTTCAGAGTGTGCCGCCGAGCGGCACGTTGTCGTCTCTCGTCGAGAGTGTTCGACGCAATCTGATTGCGGCGCGTCGCCAACTCGCAAACGGGCCAGGCGCGGGGGGCGCCGAAGATCCGTACGCGCTTTCGCGAGCCATCATTTATTTGGCGCGCGACAATGAATGCGCGATCGTTAGTTTTGGCGATGTGCAAGCCGTGCGCCGACGAGGCTCGAATCTGGAATGGATCATCGGCATTGCGGATTTTCTGGAAGCACCGCCATCTGCCCCGGCCGCTCACGAGCCTGCCGGCAGCGTCGTGGCCGGTAGCCTCATGGACATCGTCACCGGTGCTAACGAGCCGGCATTCAGCGTTCGCTACGAGTCTTTGCTGCCGGGAGATCAGTGGCTGATCGCGGCCGCGCCTTTGTTCGATCAGCCGCAGCTGTCTCTACTGGATTCCGCTATCGCGACCTTCGAGCTCGATGCGGGCAGTGCCCTTGCCGCCGTCAAGCAAGCTTGTTCCAAAGAATATTCAAAGTGGGAGGAGTCTCTGCCGTTATTGTGCCTGATCGCCTCGCCATTACCGGTGGAGGCCTGAGCAATCATGTTATTAGCTCTTAGTGTCATCAGCGATCAAGGCGCGAGTCTCGGTCCTACCGCATACAAAGTGTTCGACGAGCGCGGCGGCAGCATCGGCCGCGTGAACAGCAACGACTGGGTGTTGCCGGATTCCGAGAAGCTCGTTTCGACGCGGCACGCGCAGATACGCTGCGTGGACGGCGCTTTTTTCATCGAGGATGCCAGCACCAACGGCACTTATCTGAACGGCGCCGAGCGCCGCGTCCCTAAAGAAGCGCCCGCTCTTCTGCAAGACGGCGATCGCATTCAGATCGGCGACTATCAGATTCTCGTGCAGCTTATCGACGATAGTGTGCCGAACGGGCAGATCGCATCACTCCCGGTGAGCCCTCCTTTGCCTTTGGCCGGCCCGCAGCCGCTCAGCACGGCGACCCTGCCGTTCGGAATGAATGGCGGCCAGATGGCACGTGCGACGTTGACGACCCCACCGCGATCGGCCATTCCACCGATCGCCCAGCCGATGCCCGCCATTCCGCCGGAGCCCAAGGTCAATCTCACCGGCAGGCCCGACGATCTGTTGCTGCTGCTCGGATTGGACCCCGCGCATGTCGACCCGGCCATCCACCAGCAACTCGGCCACATCCTTCGGATCGTCGTGCAGGGCTTGATCGACGTGCTGAATTCGCGCGCCGAAGTGAAGAGCCAGTTCCGCATGACGATGACCAATATTCGTCCTATCGAGAATAATCCGCTGAAATTCTCGATGAATGCGGAAGACGCGCTGCATAACTTGTTCGTGAAGCGCAACCCGGGATATCTGCCGCCGACCGAAGCCTTTCGCGAGGGGTTTCAAGACATCGCCTTCCATCAAATGGCGATGCTCGCGGGCGTGCGATCGGCCTTCAACGCGATGCTCGCCAGCTTCCACCCCGATCACCTGCAGGGCGTGTACGAGCGCAAGCTGCGGCGCACGAGTCTCATCGGCGGCTTTGCCAACCGCCTGCGTTACTGGGGCATGTATCGCGCGCAGTTCGAAGACATCGAGGCCAACATGGAAAGCTACTTCCAATCGGTCTTCGGCGAGGAGTTCGCGAAGGCCTATAGCGAGCAGCTCGAGCAACTCGGAGCCGCCGCGCGGCGAGGGACGCGTTGACCACCATGCAAACCGCTGTAGAAACACGGAAGTTAATGCAGGCGACTTTCAGATGGCGCTCGGCGTCCGCCATTTCCAAAGGCAATGTGCGCCGGCACAACGAAGATTCTTTGCTCGAGCTGCCGAAGGCGGGGCTCTGGGCCGTGGCGGACGGCATGGGCGGACACAACGCCGGCGATGTCGCGAGCCGCATGATCGTCGAGTCGCTCGCGGAAGTGCGCCGTCATGCGCGTCCCAGTGAGTTGCTCAACGAAGTCGAAGATCGCTTGACCGAGGTGAACAGTGAGCTGTTTCAAGTCTCGCTGGGCGGTGCCGGTGTCAGCGGCAGCACGGTCGCCGTACTGCTCGCGCTCGATCGCCATGTGCTGTGCGTGTGGGCCGGAGATAGCCGCATCTATCGGTGGCGGTCCGGACAGTTCGCTCAGCTCACACAGGATCACAGCGAGATTCAGGAACTGCTCGATGGCGGCTTGATCACGCCTGAGAAAGCCGCTGAGCGCGAGGCATCCAATGTGATTACGCGCGCTGTCGGCGGTGCTGAAGATTTGTATCTCGACGTTCAGCTCTACGAGCTGCGCAACGACGACCGGTTCTTGATTTGCAGCGACGGGCTGTATCGCGAGCTGCCCGATTCGGCGCTGGCTCAATATCTCGCGAAAAAGAATCCCGAGAAAGCCTGTGCCGCGCTGTTGGAGCAAGCTTTGTCCGGGGAGTGTCGAGACAACGTCTCAGCGATCATTGTGCAATTCGCAGCCGCATGAACGAGTTCAAACAATCACTCGAGCGGCTGCTTGCCGGCGCCGCCGACCTCCAATCGGTCGACCACGCGCTCAACGAGAGCTTGAGTCGCCAACCGAATCTTGCGGCTGCGCACGGCGCCATCGTCGAGGCTATGTATCGCAGCAACCGTATTTCCGGTGAGATCTATCTGGTCCTCATCCGCACGATTCATTCCTTCCAACTGACGCAAACGCAGAGCCGAGCGGCAGCGAAGGCGAAGATTCTCGAAGGCGACAAGACGGTCATTCGTGTGGCCGCGCCGTTCGGCGTTAGCGCGCCGACGGCTACTGCCGGCGCCGCGGCGAAGCAGAACCCTGTACAAACGCAGGAGCCGGACAACAGCGCCGCCGCCCAAGATGAGTCGGACAAAACACGCTTGCGCCCATTGCCGTCACTGCCATCGACCTTTACATCGCCAACCGGAACGACCGGCGCCAGTTGGAGCGATGCGGGCCGCTGGACCGCGACCGCCTCTACAGGCGTGCCGCTCGGGCCGGGCAGCGTAATCAAAGAGCGCTTCGTGCTCGAAGAGCAGATCGGTCGCGGCGGTATGGGTACGGTCTTCAAGGCGCGGGACTTGCGCAAAGAAGAGGCTCAGGACCGCAATCCCTACGTGGCGATCAAGATTCTGAACGAAGAATTCAAGCGCCACCCGCAATCGCTGCAGGCCTTGCAACGCGAGGCTCGTAAAGCACAGAAGCTTGCGCATCCGAACATCGTCACCGTGTACGACTTCGATCGGGACGCCGCGAATGTCTACATGGTGATGGAGCTGCTCGAAGGCGAGTCTTTGGATCGCCTGATCAAGCGCTCGGAAGGGTCCGGTCTGGTAGCCAAGGAGGCGCTCAGAATCACGCGCGATCTCTGCAGAGCCATGGCTTACGCGCATGAGCAAGGCATCGTGCACGCGGACTTCAAGCCGGCCAATGCCTTCCGCACGAAGGAAGGCACGGTCAAAGTGTTCGACTTCGGCATCGCACGCGCAGTAAAGCTGGGAGATCAGGAAGGCGTCGCGCACACGGTCTTCGATCCGGGCACGCTCGGCGCGCTGACTCCTGCCTATGCGAGCACCGAGGTCATCGATGGAGCGGACCCTGAAGCGGCCGATGATGTCTATGCCATCGCCTGTGTCGCTTATGAGTTACTGACCGGCCGCCATCCTTATAACCGCATGGCGCCGAATCAGGCGCGTGCCGCCAATGTGTTGCTCACCCCCGTGCCCGGCTTGTCGCGCCGACAATGGCGCGTGCTGCAGAGATCGTTGGAAGCCCCACGAGATCAGCGGCCGGCAACGGCGATGAAGTTCTTGGAAGCGATGTTTCCGCTGCGCAGCTCGCCCGCCATCTACTTCGGTGCCGTGGCCGCGGGCGTCGCGGTGCTCATTCTGGGCATCATGATCGCGGTCAATCAGTTCGCGAAGTATCGAGAGCGCAGCATCACCGATGTGCTGGCGGCGGCGGACGCGGGCCGAGTGCAGGCCGTGCTGCCGAATCTGTTTGCTCTGGCGCCGGCCGAGAGAGCCGCTGTGCTTTCGAACGGGCCCGCGCGCGCCGGGCTCATCAGCTATTTTGAAACCCGCATCAACGATGCGGTCAACAGCTCCAAGGGGCACTATGAGTACCCCAAAGCCGAATCGCTGCTGTCGGATCTCAAGAAATTGTTTCCGGACTCGCAAGCAGTGCGCGACATCGAAGAGCGTCTCGTGGCGCGCAAGAGCGATGAGATCAAGCAGCAAAGCGATCGGCTCGATGCCAGTCTCGAGCGCGGCGCGATGATAGGCGCTCAAGGCACGCCGAACGTGCAAACGGTGCTCGGCATCGTGAGGCAGATCGACCCGCGCAGCGTGATGCTGACGGACTTGCGATTGCCCGGCGCGTTTGCCAAGGAGGCTCAGGCCGCGCTCGACCGAAACGACGCCACGCTGGCCGGCTCTTTGGTCGAAGGCGGTCTGGCTTTCGATGCCAAAGATGCCGCGCTCACCGATTTGAGAGATCAGGTGCGCCAAGCGGTGAACGCCAGCCGTTTTGCAGAACGAAAGTCGCAGCTCGAGACGTCTTTGCAGCGCTTGCTCGAGCCCAACGCCACTTTGGACGACTTCGCGCGGCAGCGGGCGCCGTTCAGCGAGCTTCGCTCCATCGACGCGCGAAGCGCAACCGTGACGAATGCGCAGGCTGTCGCGCAACGTTTACTGGATCAGCAAACCGCTGCATTCGTAGCTCAGGGCGAGCCGGGCAAGGCTCGCGAGGTGCTGTCTCGCTATGCGGATATGGTGTCGCCGGCGTTTGTCGATTCGAAGAGACAAGCGCTGACGGCTATCGAAAACGGATCGGATGCCGACGCTGCGACACCGGTGGCCGGTCAGCCGACTCAAGTCGGCGAATTGGCTTCGGCCGACGTAGTGCCGAATCTCTCCGACGAAGAATTACGTAGACAGTTGGGCATCGGCTTGGAGCAAGTGCGGATCTCGATCGCTGATGCGCAGAGTCTCGACGCCATCGCCGATGAGCTGATTCGCCGCGGCGATACGGAAGCGGAAGAAGGCAAGAAGAAATTGAAACTGCATCTGGCGGGCGATATCAAGGCCATTCGCGCCAAGCGCGGCGTCGATGCGGCTTTGCGCTTCGCCGAAAGCGCCTACGGCTTATTCCCGGAGTCGCCGGTGCTGCGAAAGACTTTGATCGATCTCAAAGTCGCAGCCGCCGAACGGGCCGTCGAGAAACGCGACGCGTCCGTCGTGGAAGTGAAAACCCGAATCGACGCGCTGCTTGCCAGCCAGCGCATCGATGGTGAATGGTCCGCGACCATAGAGCGACAATTCCGCAGGCTCGCCGCATTCTTGCCCGACAGCGATCCTTATGTCGCGCAATCGAAAGCGCGCGCCGCCGCCTTGTATACAGGCAGAGCTTCGGCATTCCGCGA
>Ga0307515_10024027_pt1 | contig 10641 bp, 11 predicted proteins | sample 17_EM_MG_FD_194513 | JGI IMG/M metagenome (GOLD analysis project Ga0307515, IMG submission 194513) | Populus trichocarpa ectomycorrhiza microbial communities from riparian zone in the Pacific Northwest, United States - 17_EM | ecosystem: Host-associated > Plants > Roots > Unclassified | place...
CTCCTAAGCTAGCGGTAAAACTTTCTTCTAAACTATACGTAAAGATCTTAGTGTATATAGTGTAGATAGTGGCTTATAAGGTGGTGGAGGGGGGGGGTAGTAGGACGCGCCTCGCGTATAGAATTAAGGACGATTTAAGGGTTATAAGGAACAAGGCCTGCCTGCTAGAAGGCTAACTTAATTATACTCGATTTAAACGTTTGGCGACGAATTAATTTAATCGCGTGGAGGAATTTAACTTTATTAAAGTTGGTACAGCCTATCCGTGTTGCTTGCTTAACTACCTTACTATAATAGTGTTTGTACGGCTAAAATATAACAATATTAAGAGGCTGTAAAAGGTGGCTTGTATACGGAGGTAAGGTAAATAGTATAATCTTTTAATTGTTATAATACTTAATAAACTTCTTCGTAAGGTAAAAGCCGTAGCCGTTAAAAATTAGGAGCCTATATATACCTAGCTAGCGCCAAGAGCTATATACGTTAAAGTGCTTAAGCCAATCAAAAGCTAATTTGTTATTTAAATAGCCTATTTCTAATAGGCCCAATAGATAGTAGTTAGAAAGGGCTGAATTTTTTAACTACTAGTGGAGGAACTGTGCGCCCGCAAGTATAATTATAGGTAGTAGATTAACTCCGTTACCACTTATTATTTCCATTATAGTAACTAGCTCGCGATTTATATCTATAGAAAGGTAAGATTTCTAATAAGGCTCCCTTATAATAATCCACTGGTCCTTGCTAATACTAACGCGGAATCCTAACTTATTAAAGTTGTATATATCCGTGGGCATAACTATATGCTTAATTATAACGTCGCGGTATTAATGAAACTACGCCTTAATATCCTTCGGCTCGTATACCGCTATGCGTTTAAGCTCTATTATCTTCTACCTACACTTATAGTACTCTAGGTAGCGGCCAAGCTAGCGTTTAATAAAGTAAGAGCTAACGGGAGGTGGTAGCTAATCCGGATTTTTGTTGGCTTAATCTAAGATCTAATTTGCTGTAGAACGTATTATTAGTAGTTAAGCGGCGGTATATAAGGAATCTAAGCGATTAATATAGCTACGAAGAGCAAGATCTTAATCGTTAGTAAGCCTTCTACCTGCTGTAGGCCTCTTGCAACGCGATTAATGTCCTTTCTACCGAGCGCGGAGGTTATCTCATAAATCAGACCCCCGGGGAGAAATTGCGCCACGGCGCAGCGCTACTCCTTAACACCACACCTGCGAACTCCTAAGCCAGTCAGACAAGCGCACTAACTCCTGCCAAGTCCTGCAAGCTCCTAGACCAATTAGATTATACCGAGAGGAATTTCTCCCTAAGGGTCTGAGAGCTTATGGGCGCCCTTTGTATGCGAAATCATTGTTTCTTATTAGGCGATAACTCTTCCATTATAATACTCTATCTTAACCCTTTTATAACGTCTAGTTATTATAAAAATACTATAAGGTAGGAGCTCTTTAATTTCTCTATCTATTGCAATAAAAAACGACGTCGTAGCTATATTAGTTAGTCGTATTTTCGTTGGTTGTATTTTCATCGGTTGTAAAAATTGTCTATTGCAAAACTCGTTGGTCGTAATCTTACCTTACTGCTCTGCTCGAAGCTCTATACCTTATATACTTCTCTACGTCTAATTATCTCTAAAATACTACGAGCTAAAAGCTCTTTTTGTTCTCTATCGCCTCTATATTATAGCGATATCGTAGCTCTATTCTACGAGAAGTTAGATATAGGTAGTCGGTCAGTTTTAGTCTAGTTTTATTGCGATTTTGCCTTACTGCCAAAACTTATGTACTTCTCTAGGTCTAATTATCTCTAAAATACTACAAGCTAAAAGCTCTTTGTCTTCTCTATCGCCTCTACATTATGGCAATATTATAGCTCTATTATGTGGAAAGTTGGATATAGGCAGTCGGTTGAGTTTTAGTGAAGATTCCGTTGAGAATCTAACTTATGTTTTGCGATGGTGTATCTCGCCCCTTGGTATTCTAGGTATAGGGTTATAGTATATATTTATAAAGATATAATTACCTAAAGAATCTATTACATTAAATATATATATTATAACTATTATGGTTGGGATATAGCTCGTAGAAATACATAAAATTCGATTTTTAAAACATTTATTTCGCACCAAAGCGACGCCCATAAGCTCTTAGACGCTCCGCAGAAGATTTTGTTAGGTGACAGGGGTGCGCAGGGGGCTGAAATTAGTGCGCTATTCTAATTGGTCTAGGAGTTAGCAGGAGGGTCTATGCGTTACCCCGTGTCACGGAATAAATCTTTTGCGGAGCGTCTGATTCATGAGATAATCCCTTGCACCGATATCTTCGTTAGAGATGTGGCCCGTGCACGCGATCGGCATCTTACCGCCCGTGTATACACCTCATTGATTGGTGCGCACGGGCCACAGTTCTAAGCGCAGGTATCGGTAAGGGGTATATTCTAGTTCTACCATCATACACCTGCGTTCCAGTGTGATAGGATAGCCAAGCGCATGATGATCTTGGCCAGAATTACATGCATTTTGGTGCTAGGGGAGATAAGGGTACGATGAAGAAAGGCTTGAGTCTAGTATGGAAGGAATTAAACCGTCACTATGCAACCAAACATGCCTCGCTGCAAGCGCATCTGGAACATCAATGGCTGTAAACGATACCGAAGAAACGGCGCACCTCGGAAAGGAAAAGCGGTTACTGAACCGACTTCTTTATGAAGCGTGTAAGAAAAAGATACTTGAAAAAATAGAGCAGGGAAATATGCACGAAAAAGATAAGCGCCTAAAGGAGTTGCAAGGCCTGACAGTTCTATGCAGCGCAAAAATCAGTCTTGGCCACGCAACTCGCTCCGTTCTCTGAACTCATACAATCATGCGAGGGTTAGTACACTCTATTCGTACAAAGTGTGCAACAAGAATTTCAGAACATTGAGCCGCATGAACAAACCCTTGGAAGCTTCATAGGTGATACTTGTGCGAACTCGCGAAAATTATTGACATGAGCTAAGAGGATGTTTGCTCTCGACAGGGAGGATATAGCTACCAGGGAAGATGAGAGAATGAAGCGTCTAAGCCACCCAGGAACTGACGATGGTACTGGAGGAGTCCTCCACATGCGTTTCCTGCTTACATAAGCAGAGTCCCTTCTTGTTCGGTCTCCGCAGCAACTACTTCGGTATCTGTAGTAGTCACCCCGGACCCCGTAGATATAGGCCTATATTAAGGCCTATATTCCTTATAGATAAATTCCATAGCTTTATTCATTTATTTAATATTATTCAGTTCATTAGGTTATAAGCACCAGGTTGCTACTAAGCGCTACGGTTTAGTCGTTTAGAAGATTGACACCTTACTATAGGTTGCATAAAGGGTTACTACACCCGTGCTAAGTTATTTCTTACTGTTCTGCATTAAAGACTGCATTAAGGGTTATCATACCCGTGTAAAGTCATTTCTTACTATTTTATATTTGACGCCTTACGATAGGCCGCATTAAAGGTTACCACACCTGCGTATAAAGTCATTTTTTATTAACAAATTTACGCGTCAAATTTGATTGTTTATGCGTTAAATCCCTTTTATTTACGTGTCGCCATGGGTAAAGACTATCTAGGCATTTAACGCCTTAAGAAAGACGGTTTAAATTGGCCCCAATATTAGACGCAGCTCAGCACGTACCTACGTAGTGAGGGCCTTCTGTATATTATTTAAGAAGATGCGGCACCCCTCCACCCAAAGCTTCAGGAAGAAAAGCCTACGATATCTATTAATTGAGTATCAAAAGGCGCCGACAAGAAGGAGCGAGATGAGATCCTTAAGCAGTTATAGATTATTACAGAAGCTAATAATTTGATTTGCTTAACTAATAAGGAACTCTCCAACGAGTATAATAAGGAGTTCAAACAGTACAGTAAGGAAGACGGCAAAGTCTGTTCAGTTATCCTTAGTATAATTGATAATAAGATCCTTACTGCCTTAGAACATAAGCAGACGGCAAAGGACTATATTAATCACCTTAAGCAGACGTTCGAGGCCCGTGGCTTAATCTATGAGGCCAATGTATGGGAGACTTTTGTTAAGCTCCGTTTTTAATTAGACTAAGCGGTTACTACTTTCTTAAGCTGTTACCAAGAAGCGGTTTAAGGAGTTAAGCAGGTAAAGCTTGCCCTAGATAACAAGATCATTAACTATTAATTTATTAACGCCATTAACGAACACTTCCCTATATAGGCTTAAATCCAACGTAATAAGATTTGTGACGGCTATATAATTATACTAGTCCAATTAATCGCTGACCTTACCGACGAGGCTTAGCGAAAGGACTTGGCCAATAGCTTCGCCTTATTTAATTAGGAGCAGCCTAGTTAAGGATGCAGCAATGGTCGCGGCAGAGGTTAAGGAGCTGGCCGCCCTAATAACCGTAGTGCCTTATTAGGCAATCGGACCCCTGCCAAGGATACCCTAGACAGGTGCGGATAGTGCAAGAAAAGACATTAAGGTGGCGAGGACTACTGCTAGATAAAGCACACCCACCTAAGGCCCGACTGGTGGAGGCCTAGTGAACGCTCTGGCAGCGGAGGTAATTAAAACGGAGCAGCCTTAAATACAAATAAGGCCTCTAGGGGGACATCCAATTAATCCTCTTAAGCTACCAATTTGGCAATTAGCTTAATCTTTGCCACGTAGGCTATTGGGCCAGCAGCTATAGCTTTAGGAACGAATATCAAGGACTCCTAGATGGCCGATAGTTGCTTAAATATTCACATATGCAACAATATTAAAAGGTTCGTACAGTATAAGGAAATTAAACCTCTCTAAATCTAGACGGGAGGAGGCCTAATAAAGGCCATTAGCATTAGATTAGTCAAGCTTACAGTTACCCGAACTAACCACTTAGCCTATATAATCATACTTACTAAAGTATATTACTGTCCTAACTTCTTTACAAATGTTATCTCGCTTAGTGTTCTACGGGGGAAGGGAGCCTTTTTTGACGGTCTCTATAATATAATTAACCTCGTTAAAGATTAGGCAGAAGTAGCCTACATTCCATGCATCAACAGTCTCAATTCATTCATCCTATTGGACAATCCCGCACCACCGCGCCTTATTAAGGAACTTCCTACCAAGGACGCTGTACTAAAGGTCTCTCGAGCCCCGCAAGAAGACGAGGTCTCTCGGGCCTCGCAGGAGACAGAAGAGGCTTCTCGGTCACCGTAGGAAGAGGCTTCTCGGTCACTGTAGGAAGGATGCGAGGCTTCTTAGGCCTTGCAGGAAGAAGACAAGGTCTCTGAGGCCTCGCAGTCGGGGGGTGACTCCCAGTCAGGGGGTGCTGTAGGTGATCACGATATCGCATTGTAGCCCGATCAACCTCCCCTCACCGACAACGAACTGAGCTGTGAGCCAGTTGTAGACAACATCAGAAGATTTCAAGAGGCAGATGAGGTCTCTAGGGCCTTGCTGCCGGGGGGTGACTCGCAGTCGGGGGGTGCTTCTGGCGATCACGATATCGCACCGCAGCCCAATCGACCTCCCCTTACTGACGAAGAATAGGCAGGTCTTGACCAGCAAGGCCTTCCTAATCTAGGAGACTACCTCCGCCAGGAAGAGGCTCCCTTAAGGGACAGAATTAATACATGTGGCATGTCGAACACGCGTACGCGATCAAAGCCACGGCTTAATTATACTATACCCTATAGGACTAGAAGGAAGGAGCTGGCCGCAAAAGCCATCTACCTTACCCTTGCGTTCGCCTACGCATTTATAAATGCTTTATTACAGCATTAGTGAATAAGAACAATTAAGGGACTACCTCCGGAGCCACGCAGATGGAATGACAGAGAGCTTGTGATAGGCAATCGATTATAGCTCAGGGAGAGGTCAAATAGGACCTATAGGACACTCGGAGGATTACGAGGTGTTTCTTTTATATATTAACAAGTTCAACACTAATTTAGGAAGGGTCTGCTTCTGTTTTTAGTGGAGTACTAGGGGGTATAACGATGGTACTGGAGGAGTCCTCCACATGCGTTTCCTGCTTACATAAGCAGAGTCCCTTCTTATTCGGTCTCCGCAGCAACTACTTCGGTATCCGTAGTAGTCACCCCGGACCCCGTAGATATAGGCCTATATCAAGGCCTATATTCCTCATAGATAGATTCCATAGCTTCATTCATTCATTCAATATCATTCAGTTCATCAGGAACCTTTGACTTCATGCATCGAGCGAGGAATAATAATAATACCATCCAAGACGTCACCCAATCTGCACTACAGCACTGTGACGGGTTAGGGTCATCCTTACAAGCAATGGTGGGAACATTCAGCGAGTATCACGATGTGCTCAGTAATGCATACGATGCGCATGCCTCAATCAATAAGAACTCCAATTCGTCTGGATTACGGTGATGATGAGGCTTCCATGTTTCTGCTTTTAATTTTGACCTTATTCTTATCTCATTGACTTTGTTGGGGGGGCCGGCATGCCAATTGACATGTTGGAGTACGGGATTAGCATGTGGTTAAGCTTTTCGTTACCTCTGGAGAAGCACTTCTAACCTGGTGATTTCGATGATACTTTATTCCTAGGTACGGCCTGCGACGAGTCATGGGCGGTGATTAGGATATATAGAGGGCTAGGTCAGCGTTGCTCGGTTGATCGGCAGCATCAGCACGAGAAAATATATGGGTTGTGAGTGGTTGAGGTTCGGGCGGCATGGCGTTTTCCGGGTTCGGGTTGGCCCGGGGCAAATTTAGCACGGCTGAGATGATCTTTTGAAAACACCTTAACTTTCGCCCACTCCCTATCTTCATCACAACTCCAACTCCAACCTCAACCTCTCCTCTCCTCTCACTCTTTCAATTCCTTCGCTTCTACCACCTCCGCGATGGCTGCTGCTCCTCCTCCTGCATCCACGGGCTCCACAAAGCTCGATGCTCTCAAGCAGACCGCTACTGCTGCGGACCCTGCAAAACTCAGCGGCCTCCAGCTCTATTCGAGATTCGCCTTTGCTGGTGCTGTGTGCTGCTCCGTTACCCATGGCGCTCTCACTCCCGTTGATGTGTAAGCTATTTTCACTCATTTCAATACTATCAGGACACTCAATGGCAAACTATAAAATGGCCGAGCCAAAAGAATACATTTCCTTTCCGCCGCCCAATTGCCGGGGCTAACATGGACCCTGAATAGCGTCAAGACCAGGATCCAACTCGACCCGGTAAAATATAACAAAGGTCTGATTGGAGGTTTCCGACAAGTCATCTCAAGTGAAGGTGCCGGTGCGATATGGACTGGCTTTGGTCCTACCGCTGCAGGATACTTCCTCCAGGGCGCATTCAAGTTCGGAGGTTACGAGTTCTTCAAGCAGCAGAGCATCAACTACCTTGGCTACGAGACCGCCTCTAACAACCGGACGGCCGTTTACCTTGCTTCCTCTGCCGCTGCTGAGTTCTTCGCAGATATTGCCCTATGTCCTCTGGAAGCCACCCGTATCCGTCTCGTCTCCGAGCCAACCTTCGCTAGTGGCCTTCTGAGTGGCTTTGGGAAGATCCTGAAGAATGAGGGTGTGGGTGCCTTCTACTCCGGTTTCGGCCCCATTCTGTTCAAGCAGTAAGTCTAGGATCAGGGATATGGTACATACATCGGCTACTAACCTATTTACAGAGTCCCATACACCATGGCCAAGTTCGTCGTTTTCGAGAAGGTCTCCGAACTCGTCTACAAGACCGTCGACAAGAACTCTCTCTCCTCCGGCATGCAAACCACCGTCAATCTTGGTTCCGGTCTTATTGCCGGCTTCGCTGCTGCCTTGGTTTCTCAGCCCGCAGATACCATGCTTAGCAAAATCAACAAAACAAAGGGTCTTCCCGGTGAAGGGACAACCAGCCGTCTGATTAAGATTGCCAAAGAACTCGGACTACGCGGCAGTTATGCTGGCATCGGCGCCCGTCTCTTTCTCGTGGGGCTGATTACGGCAGGTCAGTTTTCTATTTATGGTGACATTAAGAAGGCGTTGGGTGCTAGTGGAGGAGTGGAGCTCGCTTCTAAATAGATGATTATCTCTGGAATAGCATGGTCCTTTGGGTTGTACAATACAGGTGATAGAGGGTACCTAGAGTAAGATATTCACGAGTGTTTTTTATCGTGGGACTGACAACTCAACCTTTTGCCTCGTCAAAGCAATAAATGATATTGTCGCATTGTCTCCATTGACCGACTACGGCAAGTAAATAGATCTCTGTCCTTAGGGATATAAGTATAGCCATTTGCTTGTAAGTTAAGAATACCTTATATTAATCCTATACTAGTTGGTGGTGATTTGCTTCGCAAATCAAATACCACCGTCGCGTTTCGCAGCTTTCCTATAAATAAGAAGCTTTCGTGTAGAGCTCCGTGCAGAGCTTCGAGTAGAGCTTCGAGTAGAGCTTCAAGGGGGACATCCCTTTGAACTGCGCGCTGCGTGCTCCGTTCACTGCGTGGCCAATACATTGCGTGGACAGAACTTTTAGTAGAACTTTTAGTAGAGCTTTTGGTAGAGCTTTTGGTAGAGCTTTTGGTAGAGCTTTTGGTAGAGCTTTTGCAGAGCTCCGCGCATGACTTAACCCTGAGCGTCCGCAAAACTCCTCGCGAAAAAAAAACCTCAAAACTGTCACAGGGACGCAGGTGTATGGTGGTGTGTGTGGAGACTCCATTAGGTGGAGTCGTCACGAAGAACGAATCTGTGTACAGGCGAAGCTATCACGTGACCACATGAAGCTCCTGTAGATGTATGCCTACCGATCGGGGGTGCAAATCCTATTCGAGGGTGCTGGCCGTAATTGGCTAGGAACAGTAAACGGCAAGGAAGAGATTGGGCGAGAGAACAGACGAAATCAGCTTCTTTCAAATAGCCCCAACCAAACAGACACCCAGCTACGAATTCAATACCGGGGATGATTAACAAAAGACCAAGTACCTACCAGGTGTCAAAGAGCAATAAGAGGGATGCTTGAAGAACCCATGAGCTCAAGCCTCCCGCACATGAAGTACCAGGCTCTTCAAGGCAAGTAATAGAATATCATTTCAATCTTAGAACTGACTCATCTACTCAGCAAGCCGCAAATTTGTCCCACCACTTCTCCGTAGATACTCTCGAAAGGCAAGCGTCTCACAAAGGGACATAACTCCTAGATGCTCTATTAGCCTGCCATGGATAAGCATTTAAGTCGAGATTGCTCTACGGAACTTCAAGATATGTTAGTCGGAGAAATAGTAGTAATAGTAGGCAATCATCTTCTTTAGAAAGACCGAAATCCAGATCAATACTGTTCGTCATTAAGCACGTAAGAGAATGGTGCAAAAAACTGCATAGTGGGGCAAAGGAACATCAAAACTTCTAAGTCCCTTCGCGTGAATATGTCAGCACGCACACAGTAGTTTATAGAATTCCCTTCGCCTCCACCAAACTTAGTAGGAAACGCGAGAAACCTACGCGTCTATTTAACAATAATGAGCTCACCAGCGCGTAAAGGCGACCTTGGTTGGTTTCATACACCTACTAAGGTCCGTATCCACCATTACTCACAGCAAGGCTATAGCCAGAGCGACATACGGACGATTTTACGCGAAAAGCATCAGATAAATGTCTCCCAGTCTACAATCTCGCGGACCCCTAATAATAAGCATATCAGCAAATACCGACGCGGTAAACCTACTAGACAACCTTATAAACTTACAGATTAAGAGGTTTGCTATATTGCCTATATTATACAGAAAGGCTGGCGTACGCTATAACGGAACCTTGTAGCAAGTACTACGGTAAGTCCTATTATTGGGCTAGGTGTGTAGGTATTACAAGTAAGTCAATAACGTAATAACAACTGGTGGAGTGGTTGCCCAACAGATTAACTCTAATTATATTCTAAGAATCACTATAAGGAAAGAACTATCTAGAGTAGGGACTGTAGTCCTTTAAATACACAACCGTACTCTTAGGAAACCCTCCTTATATATAATATACGCATTATATATAAGGTACGTAAGTTCCCTCCGTTCCTTTTGTCCCTTATATAGCATATTATATAACTCGCTTACTATTCCTCGTCATATAGTTCTACTGGCTCTATACTAGACCGTGCTTATATTAACCAACTAGCTTCTTCCAACTCCTCTCTAAGTAGTCGTAATATTATACTTAAAGCGTCCGTAATACTATCTCCCTCCTTCCTATCTTTGTCCTTAAAGATTCCAAGCATCTCTAAGTTGTTTACTAGAGGTATAATATCCGTCTAATTAATCTAGTTAATATTATTACTTATTATACCTAAAGCATCTTCTTCTTTACACGCGCAACGTTGTGTACATACTATTGCTGCTATACTATCACTAGGTGAAATAATACCGTTTCCGTATTCTCGTTATGCGAAAAAGGGGTTAGTTTATATTGCGCTAGCGAGTCCTTTGTTTTAGCAACCTTCCTCTTATTTAAAGTGCACTAAAGCGAATATTTGTTTGTCTTATAACGTTCGCTCTTCTTCTAACACTAAATATGCGCGTTTTATAACTCTTAATAGTCTTTAAGTTCCCTAAGTAATTTATTATAGGGTCTTATATTTAACTTACTACTACTTATCTTAATAGTAAGCTAACTTAAGCC
>Ga0307515_10024028_pt1 | contig 10641 bp, 2 predicted proteins | sample 17_EM_MG_FD_194513 | JGI IMG/M metagenome (GOLD analysis project Ga0307515, IMG submission 194513) | Populus trichocarpa ectomycorrhiza microbial communities from riparian zone in the Pacific Northwest, United States - 17_EM | ecosystem: Host-associated > Plants > Roots > Unclassified | place...
AAGGTAACAAATAAAAGGCAGCCTTTAGGTTAAAGGAAGGACTATATAAACTATTAGTTATATAATTTAGGCTTATAAACGCACTAGTAACGTTTTAGAAGCGTATTAACAATATATTAGAAAAATACTTAGATGAATTTATTATAGCATATCTTAACAATATTATTATCTACTTAATAACTAAGAAAGAATATAGAGAATACGTTAAATAGGTTTTAAAGAGACTATAAGAAGAATAGATGCTAGTAGTAATTAAGAAATATAAGTTCTTTACCAGAAAGACCAATTTCGTTAAATTTATTATTAAACTAGGTTAACTTAGTATAGATCTAAAGAAGATTAAGGCTATAGTGAATTAGTAGGAACTAGAGAATATTATATAGTTAAGATTATTTCTAGAGTTTTGCAATTACTGTAGAAGGTTTATAGCGCAATAGTTAAAAAATATTAAGCCATTTATATAGTTAATAAAGAAGGAAGAATTATAGGTATGGGGAAAAGAATAATAAAAACTATTTAAGGAAGTTAAGAGGTTATTTACCTAGGAGCCAGTTCTTAAGATCTATTAACTAGGACTAGAGATAGTTATAGAAATAAATATATTAGACTTTATACTAGGGGTATACTTTATATAAAAGTATCTAGATAAATGGCACCTAGTAGCATACTATAGTTAAAAGATAACACTACTAGAGTTAAACTATAACATCTATAATAAGGAGTTATTAGGTATAATTATAGCATTAAAGGAATAGAAAGCATTCTTATAAAGTATAGAAAAACTATTTATAATTAAGACAGATTATAAGAACCTAATAGGATTTTTAATAATAAAGGAACTTAACTAAAAACAGGTTAGATAGGCAGAGATACTTATAGAATACTATTTTAAGATTTAGTATATTAAGGGTATAGATAACATAAAAGTAGACACTCTAAGTTAAAAAGCTAAACTATAAAATAATAAGAAGCTATTAGGGGCTTTATTATAAAAAGATATAGATAGATTAATTAGATATAATTATCCAAAAATTATAGCAACTTAGGAAGAATTAGAAAAGGTCTATAAGTTACTAAAAAGCTTTTAGGTATAAAGAATTCTAAAAGCATAGCTAGAAGATCTATAGATAGATATATATAAAAATTAAGAAACGAAGTATGTCCTAAGAAGTATAGCAGAATAATTTATAGAAGAATTTTATAAAGGATTAACTTAAGGATATAATAGAGTTATAGGCTTAGTATTAAGACTTTAGGAGGAGTATATTATTAATAGAATTTAGAACCTAGTATAGAAGGTTATAAAAGAATATTTAGATTACTAAAGGAATAAACTAATAAGGTATAAGCTATATAGAGGGCTATAACCTATTAAAATACTAGAGAGACTATAGGAGGTTATATTATAGGACTTTATTATTAAGTTACTAAAATTAAAAGACCCTATTACTGGATAAGATTATAACGCGATCTTAGTAATAATAGATAAGCTTATAAAGTGGGGATACTTTATAGCGTATATAGAAGAGATATTAGCAGAAGATATTACTAGAATCTATATTAAGGAAGTATTTATAAGACATAGAGCATTAAGTAAGATTATATTAGATAGAGATTTAAGATTTATAGCAGTATTCTAGGAGGTATTTTTAGCGGAGTAAGGAGTTTAAGCAGTAACTTCTATTATATATTATCTGCAGATAGACAGTTAAATAAAAAGATTAAACTAGATACTAAAGTAGTATTTAAGGCACTATATTAATTACGTATAGAATAATTAGGTATTATTATTACTAGTTATATAGTTTATATATAATATAACACTATAAGAAGGAATAGGTACGTTACTATTTAAGGCGAATTATAGATATAAGCTAAGAACATTATTATCGCTATATTAAGCAAAAAAGATAAGTAGTATAGTTAAGTAAAGGATAGAAATATTAATAAATCTTTATAAGAACCTTACGGAAATAGCTAAGGTAGTATAGTAGAGAATAAAGAAATACTATAATACTAAGAGATCTAAGGGACTAGATCTTAAGGAGGGAGATAAAGTATAGCTACTATATAAAAATTTTAAGAGTTAACAACTAAGTAAGAAGTTAGATTACGTTAGACTAGGACCTTTTAAAATTACGTAAAGAATTTTACTAGTTACGTTTAAGTTAAACCTACTAGCTAAGATAAAGATCTATCCTATATAGTATATCGTAATGCTAGAGCCAGTATACGGGAATATTAAGCCACTAGTTTATAAAGTAGACACGTATAAAGGACGAAAAGAAGATAAATAGTAAGTTTTAAAGATCGTTAGTTATAAGGACGTTAACAATAAAATATAGTACGAGGTTAAGTAAATAGGCTATAATAAGACTACTTAGGAACTACTAGAGAATTTAAAAAACGCTATAGGAAAGGTATAAGAGTATTAGAAGAAAATAGGTTAGGCAATATTAATAAAGAAGGATTGCTAAAGAATAAGTTACCTAAGGGGGACCTAGGAAGAGCGACTACTAAACTACTTAAAGTTATTCCCTTTATAGGAAGAGAGTTAGTTCTTTTATTACTAAGTTTCTATAGACCTTATTTTATAAGCTTTTACTTTTTAAAATAAACCTTCTTATAAACCCGTTTAAGATATAAAAGATAAGTAGAGGCCAGAAGACGAGTTTTAAGAGCACGCTGTTAAGCAGCCGCAGCCTCTTATTCCGCCTTTTGCGATTAATATAGTTTATTAAGGGTACTTAAGAGCTTACTATTAAGCTTTATAGCAGTAGATTAAATATAAGACCCTATAACAAATTACTTAGGGAACTTATAGACTATTAAGAGTTATAGAATATGTATACTTAGCGTTAGAGACAAAGCGAATATTATAGGACGATTAAATGTTTGCTTTAGTGCACTCTAAATAAAAAAAAGGTTGCTAAGATAAAGGACTCGCTAGTGTGATATAAACTAACCCTTTTTTCGTATAACGAGAATACAGAGATAGCATTATTTTACTTAGTAATAGCACTATGGCGATAGTATAAGCGCAATAAGCTATAGAAGAAAGAGAAGTTACTTTAGGTATAATAAGTAATAATATTAACTAAATTAATTAGACGGATATTATACCTTTAGTAAACGACTTAGAGATACTTAGAATCTTTAAGGATAAAGATAAAAAGGAGGGAGATAGTATTACAGACGCTTTAAGTATAATATTACAACTACTTAGAGAGGAGTTAGTAGAAGCTAGTTAGTTAATATAGGCACGGTTTAGAATAAATCCGGTAGAACTATATAACGAGGAATAGTAACTAAGTTATATAATATAATCTATATAATCTGTGTAATCTATATAATCCGTAATAGAGCAGATAGAGTATACGTACCTTATATATAAGGAGGGTTTCCTAGAAGTACGGTTGTGTATTTAAAGGACTATAGTCCCTACTCTAAATAGTTCTTTCCTTATAGTAATTCTTAGAATATAATTAAAGTTAATCTATTAGGCAACCACTCCACCAGTTATTATTACGTTGTTGACTTACTTGCAATACCTATATACCTAGCCTAATAATAAGCCTATTGTAGTACTTGCTATAAGGTTCCGTTACAATATAAACTCTAGGCTATAGGACCCCTAGATACCTATAGAATATAGGCCGTAAAGAAGTTATAAAGCGGTAACGTTAGGGCGTATATTATGGATAAAGACGTAAAAGATAGGCTACTATAAGAAATAGAGTGGACGAAGGTCCTTAGACGCTCTACTATACTAGCTATTCCGCTAGTACTAGTAGAGGTCTACGTGGTACCTACAAGCCTCGCCATCTAAGGCCTAGAGGCTAAGTAGATAATAGAAGATATAATAAAGCAGAACTGTATTATAGCGGGGCTTATAGTAGAAAGGCTGGCGTGGAAAAGGCTAGGAAGAGTCCGAACGGGATAAAAGGTTAAATCGTTACTTATTATAGGTATACAGTTAAAAGAGTTAGTAAATACGCTATTTAATTAGGGCCTTTTTTTAGGAGGAGACTACTACCTAGTTATAAGGCACGAGATAACGTTTCTAGTAACGCAGTGCTTTAAATACTAAGGCTTTAACTATATAGCTAAGAGTTATAGGAAAGAAGCTAGATGCGGACGCTACGCTTGGTAATATAATACTAGCGAATATACAGGAGATCTACCTAAAAAGTGTATTAACTATAAAGCAGACTATAAGGTATAGAACGGGGCGTATAGTATTAAGCGGACATAGTAGGAGAAGGCTGTAGTAATTAGGGCCTATACGCTAATATACTACGTAGGCACCTATAAGGCACCTATAAGCGGATAGTAATTACAATTACAGTACGAGATTACCACTAAGGAGGTCTTATAATAAGCCAAGAAAAGGAAGCTAAAGGAGATAGTTACGCAAGAGAGCTCTATATAGGCAGAGGAAGCCCCTCAGAAGGTCGGCCGGCTGCGGACTTTTAATTATTTTAGGAAGGAAATGGGCCAGAGGACCCTCTAATTAATACTCTAAATAGCACTATATAGTAGTATACACGCCTTAATTTAAATCCTAGTAACCTAGGAGCCTTTACTAAATATAGAGTTTAATATAGAGGTGGAAGTAGAAGCCTAGATCCGGAGAAAGGCACCTAAAGGCTCCGAAACTGCGTTATAAGGAAGTAAACGGATGCTAAAGGGTACTGACTTAGCTAACTCAGAGGCCAGTATAGACCTCTTATATTAGGACACCGGAAAATACTTACAATTATATAGTATAACACCAATAACAGTAGGAATAGCGTACTGCTCTACTTTCTATAAGAGGTAAAGTAGGCGGACCCCTAGCTAGATATATTAGCTATCTAAAAGCTATAGTAGAGGGATTAAGGAAATATAATATGCACTATAAAATCCTACCACTTAGTGTATATGGGAGTAAGCAATATAAGGGTCTACTTTTATATAAATAAGGCTATTAATATAAATAAGTGGGCGCCTATACACCACTTAGCGGATATATATATAATTAAGCTAAAGGGCTACGAGAGGACTATCTAGATTTATAATATTTATAACCCCTAATAGATAAACAGTAGTATCTATATGCTACTAGAGCTGCTAAAGGCTAAAGGAGAATATATACTATTAAGTAATTTTAATCTACACCACCCCTTCTAGGGGGGTGTAATAGTAATATGCGCGGATAACGTAGTGAATAACCTTATCCGCGCTATAGAGGCAGCCGGCCTAAGCCTAGCCACTAAGGTAGGCATGGAGACGTGGGTAAAGGGTATATTAAGGAGTACGCTAGACCTAGTATTTACCTCCCTTTAAATCACTAATAGGCTACTATAGAGTTAAAGACAAGACCGCTGGCATATAGGGTCCAACTACTTTCCTATTATTATAGAGGTGGATATAAAGATGCTAAAGGGGCCCCCCTTACCTAGGAGACCGCTATAGAAGAAGGCAAATTAAAAGGTAGTGTAAAGCAAGCTAAAGGGCTAACTCTAGCCCCTATATAGACTCCCGTGCGATATAAGAGATAAACTAAACGTACTAGCGGAGGCTATATATTAAGCGATTAAGAATATTATAGCAAAAATAGTACCTAACGCGCGGCCCTTACTGTAAGCCTTTAAAGTATGGTTAGAGGAATATATAAAAGTAGTAAAGGAAACCCGACAGGTTTTCCGGGCGTAGAAGGTCTCTTAGTTAGTGCCTAACTAGATTAACTATAGAGTTATATAGAATAAGAAGAAGAGGGTAATCTAATAAGAGGCTAATAAGCTATAGAGGAGGACCGTTAAAAAGCTAATAAATAACCCTAAAGGGATATAGAGGATAGTAAAATGGGCGCATATAGCGGACGGGAAGCCAAAGGCCCTACTATAGTTTCCTCCTATTAGTAGACTAGGAGAGGAGACCCTATACTATAATAATAAGGAGAAGGCTACTATCCTTATAGAGTAGTTTTTTCTACTACCGGTAGAGGCGGACCTTAGTAATATACTAGGGTTTATATACCCAGAGCCGCGAACAGTAAAGGAAGTAGTTAAGGAGAAGGATATTATTACGGCCCTAAAGGGGCTTGCCCCTAATAAGGCCCTAGGTTTAAAAAAGATTATTAACTAATTTCTTAAGATATATAGAGAGCAGCTAGCCCTAGTGCTGGCTAAACTCTTTAGCAGCTATATAGCAATTAGATATTACCTAAAACCGTTTAAAGACTCTATTATAGTAGTCCTCCGGAAACTATAAAAGCCATCCTATACTACGGTAAAGGCCTACCGGCCGATCGCGCTGCTTAACACCATTAGGAAGCTACTTAAGAGAATAGTAGCTAGCCAACTATCTAAAATTGCGGAGGAGATAGGTATGCTACTAGCTAGTTAGATAGGAGTAAGGCCAAGGCGCTTAATATAGACAGCACTAGAGCTACTAACCTAATAGGTATATATAGTGTAGAGGAGTAACTTAAACTTAGTAGCCTTATTACTTAGCCTTAATATTTCCGGGGCCTTTAACTAAGTCTTTTATAAAAGAATAATCTATAATATAAAGGCCTAAGCCATGCCCTACTAGATAGTATAGTTTATAAAGTTCTTCCTTAAGGATTAAACAACGAGGCTCTTAATTAGAGGATATATGGCATAAATAATATAAACAAACACCGGTATACCCTAAGGCTTAGCGCTGTTGCTAATCCTATTCCTCTTTTTTACCTATATACTCCTACCAGAGCTATAAGGGGGAACTACTACGGCATTTAGATTTGTTGACGACTCTAATATACTAACGTATAGTAAGACTATGGAGGAAAACTATAGGACTATAAAAAGGGCGCATAAGGTATACACGGCGTGGGCACGCCGGTATAGGGTAGTATTTACCCCTAAAAAGTACCACCTTATCTATTTTATAAGGAACTATAAGAAGTTTAATATAAAGGCTATAGCTAATATATATAGCTTTACGGAAGGCCTAGTTAGTAACCTACGTGTATTAGGGGTATAAGTTAACTTAAAGCTTAAATGGGGACCGCACGTTAACATTGTTAAGACGAAGGCGATTACCTAAATAGCCGCACTAACCCGGCTTACGGCCTCTATATAGGGCGCCTCCTTCTAAAAGGCGCGGATAATATACTCCGCCGTAGTCCGGCCGGCAATCTTATATAAATATAGTATCTAGTACTTGCTACCGGAGTAGATAAAGCCTAAGGAGATAAGCAAAACTAAGCTGCGCTAGCTAGGCGTAGTATAGAACCTATGCCTCCGCACTATTGTGGGGGCGTATAAATTAACGCCAATAGTAATACTGGAGCATAAGACGGGGTTTCCGCCGCTTTAGATGCACCTTAAAGAGCTAGCTATAGCCTACATAGAGAGGACGTAGAAAGGACCGGTAAGAGAGCATATTAAAAAGGAGTGTAACACTATACGGGCTATAATAGCCTACTAACTCCAGCCTAGAATAAAGTCACTAATGCGGCCCACTAGACGGGATAAGCTTAAGAGGATGGCGGCCGCTATTTTAGGGATAGATATACGGCTAATAGACTTATCTAAAGCGCAGTATAAGAGAAGTAGAAGGGCTGGGGTATAAGAGGCGTTTAAGGAGCAGTGGAAAAGGGAATAGGAAAAGTACTAGAGTACGCTTACCTACTATATAACGGCCTAGGCCGAGCCATAGAATAAGGAAGTCTTTAAACGCCACGCGAGGCTTATAAAGGTAGAGAGCATAATTAATACGCTACTTAGAACTGAGCATATAGGGCTTAACAGATACCTCTACTACTAAAAAGTACTAGGGCACCCAACCCCGGCCTGCCCATGCGGCTATAGCCAACAATTAATAATGCACGTAGTAGTATTCTACCCTAGACACGCTGCTAGCCAGGCGGAAATATATTACTGTGCTAGAATATCCTTATATAAAGAGCTCCTAACTAAGCTAAAGGCTGCTAAGGTAGTTGCGGACTGGTTTATATAGACAAACCTCTTACTACACCTTTTATTTGCTAGAGAGCTGGCTAGGGTAAAGAGAGGAGGTTAGGAAGTGCTTTAAGAGGCAGAGGATAAATACTATAGGGATAGTAGAATATGGCAGAATTTTATAGATAGTAACCTAGTAGAAGTTGGTAGAACTCTAGTAACCTGGCAGAATTTGGCAGAACTTATTAACCTAGCAAAATTTGGCAGAATTTAGCAACCTAATAGAAGTTGGCAGAATTTTAGCAACCTAATAGAATTTAGCAGAGTTTTAGCAACCTAATAAAATTTAGCAGAGTCTTGGCAACCTAATAGAATTTGGTAGAATCTTGGCAATTTAGCAGAATCTAATAACCTAATAGAAGTTGGCAGAACTTTAGTAACCTAGTAGAATTTAACAGAATCTGGTAACCTGGCAGAATTTAGTAGAGGTTAATATCCTAATAGAACTTAATAAAACTTAGCAAGGTATAGAGCTGTGTATATTAACGTAGATGTAAATGACGGAACCTTCTATACTACTACTAGCCTTATAGGCCACCGGCCTACGCCCTACCTAGATAACCGGAGCAGCTAGGAACGGAACCTAGGCCCTAGCTATACACCCCACCGGATAGACCTAGGAGTACGCATTAAGATGGCTTTTCTGTAGCGCCTTAAAGAGACGTCTACTTGTACTTGGTAGTTACTAACCAGAAGAGAGGCTATATAGGCCGTATAATAAGCTATATAGGCCGTATAACAAGAGAAGGAGAGGTTTTATCCGGCCCTAGCGGTACGGTTCCCCTCTTATATATGTATATATATACCTATATAGACCCGCTATATAGACCCTAACGGGAGCCGCAACAGCGTAATTGAATATTAAAAAAAAAAATTTAATACCCAATTATTTTGTATATAATTAATATAATATCTTAGATACTGTTCTAGTATCTAATTTAATCTTTCTATTTAACCGTCTGTCTGCGGATAATATACGGTAAAAGTTACTACTCTAACTTCTTATTCCGCTAAGAATACTTCCTAAAATACTACTATAAATCTTAAATCCCTACCTAATATAATCTTGCTTAGTGCTCTATGTCTTATAAACACTTCTTTAATATAAATTCTAGTGGTATCTTTTACTAAGATTTCTTCTATATATGCTATAAAGTAGCCCTATTTAGTTAACTTATCTACTATTACTAAGATTATATTATACTCTCGTCTAGTAATAGGATCTCTTAACTTTAGTAACTTAATAATAAAGTCCTATAATATAACCTCCTATAGTCTTTTTAGTACTTTAATAGGTTATAGCCCTCTATATAGCTAATACCTTATTAGTTTATTCCTTTAGCAATCTAGATACTCTTTTATTACTTTTCTAGCTATGCCCTAGATTTTGTTAATAATGTATTCCTCTTAAAGTCTTAATACTAAGCCTATTGCTCTATTATGTCCTTAAGTTATTCCTTTATAGGAATCTTCTATAAAATACTCTGCTATGCTTTTTAGGATATACTTTACTTCTTACTTCTTATATATATCTATCTATAGATCTTCTAGCTATGCTTTTAGAATTCTCTATACCTAAAAGCTCTTTAGTGTCTTATAGACTCTTTCTAGTTTATTATCCTCTTAAGTTACTACTAGCTTAGGGTAATTATATCTAATAAATCCGTTCTTATCTCTGCGTAGTATTACTCCTAATAATTTATTATTATTCTATAGTTTAGCTTTTCTACTTAGCGTGTTTACTCTTATATTTTTAGTTCCTTTAGTATACTAAATCTTAAAATAGTATTCTATAAGCATCTCTACTTACCTAACTTATCTATAATTAAGTTCTTTTATTATTAGGAACCCTATTAAGTTCTTATAATCTATCTTAACTATAAATAGTTTCTCTATGCCTTATAAAAATGCTTTTTATTTCTTAAGTGCTGCGATTATACCTAATAACTCCTTATTATAGATGTTATAGTTTAACTCTAGTAGTGTTATTTTCCAACTATAGTATACTACTAGATGCTATATATTCTTATACTTCTATAGTAAATATACTTCTAGTATAAAGTCTAATATATTCGTTTCTATAATTGTATCTAGCCCTAGTTAATAGATTTTAAAGATTAGCTCTTAGGTAAACAACTCCTTAAGTTTTTTAAATAACTGCTTTTACTCGTCTCCCTATACCTATAGTTCCTCCTTCTTTATAAGCCTAGTAAATGGTTTAATATTCTTTAACTACTATGCTATAAACCTCCTATAGTAGTTGCAAAATATAAGGCAGTATTGCTAGGGTGTACGGTAGGGAGTAGGTAAGCTGAGCATAAGTCATATAGGGAGTCGATAGAAGAGGACGATATGGTAATAAGGGTAGGCAATAGCCTAAGTATAGAGACGAACTAATAAGGAGGGAAGGGCTATAAGCCTAAGGTGCTTATAAGGAGGTGCTAAGGGCTAGCCAAAGGCTAGCCTTAGCGACCCCTAAGAGCCCCTAGGCGATGCAGCTAAGTAAGGGCCAAAATAACCCTTATATTGCCCCCCCCTTAGTTAGGGCTAGCCCCCAGCCCGTATCCTAATAGATTGATTCTATATATAGAAAGGTAAGTAGTATAGAAGCCTTGCTTATATAGGGGAATAAAGAAAGAGGGGAAAAGGA
>Ga0307515_10024030_pt1 | contig 10640 bp, 3 predicted proteins | sample 17_EM_MG_FD_194513 | JGI IMG/M metagenome (GOLD analysis project Ga0307515, IMG submission 194513) | Populus trichocarpa ectomycorrhiza microbial communities from riparian zone in the Pacific Northwest, United States - 17_EM | ecosystem: Host-associated > Plants > Roots > Unclassified | place...
AGCCACCGGAGACACTCGTAAAGATTGCATCTTTCCTGCCATGTCCTACGACAGAAAGATAATTCTGGTCTTCATGAGGGCTTTAAGCAACATTTGGTTTCTGATCTTGGAATCCCATTGGATGCAAGGTTATTAAAAATATTTTTTTTTACGCGACATGAAAAATACAATATATTCTCGGATTGTAAAATTGTAAACTTATAAGTAATTTTTATAAGTAATTATATATTGATAATTCTAGTCAAGAAATTAAATTACATTAAAATGTGATAAAATGAGTCAACAATATTAATGTAATAAGTGATCTAAATAAAATGAAAAAGATAAATAGTATGAATCAATAAATTAATGACATGGAGATATAAAAAGTTTCAGAACAAAATTTCTCAATAAAGAGGAATCATATATAAACTTAGTGACAACCTGGTTGTTCCCATCACAATAAGTCTTGAAAGACCCATTTTAGGTTGCAAGCTAATGAGTTTAAATTAGTAATTAACTAACATAAATTTAATAATAAAATAAACCCCTAAACAATGTCTAATGTGTTAGAAAAAAATTCAAATTAAAAATAATTATTTAAAAATAAATAAATAAATAAAATAGAATAATAGAAAAAGTCTTCATGTTAAAATTCCTCCATGTAGCCTGAATCTCCCATTTTTACATATTCTTGGTAGATTTGACTTCTGATTTCAAACATATGGTTCTCTTTTGTTTGGATGAATTATTAGACCTGTAATATATAGTTTAAAAGTTTCGGATGTCTAGTTTCTATCCCAACTTTAATCAAAACAAAATTCCACCGGTAACTCTAGATATATCCCAAACAGTACACGAAAGTCTTGTTCGACATATTTGACAATATTAGTTTGCTAACTTTGACCATATGAAATATTATGTTTTCTAACTTCATTTGACCTGAAAATTTACCATGATATATTTTCATGTATATAATATTTTCCTATAAAATTTCAGCTTTATCCAATATAAAGTTTGAAAGATATGTTCAATTTTGTAAAACTAGTCAGCAGATATTTTAAGGTCAAATTTGGACCTGACTTTGGTACATATAACAAATTTAGTAAACTCGTAAAATCGGACCGAGTTTACCGATTTTACTGATTTTGCACGAGTTAAGTTTGATTTTACTGATTTAGAGTTTTTAGTCCGATTTAGTACATATTTACTCGTGAAATTATAAAATTTTAAGAATTAACTCTTAATTTTAACAACAATAATTGAATGTTATCCTGCTTCTTTGAATCCCACACCTGAGGACATAAAGCGAGTCAGGATTATAAATGGACAAGGAGGATTTTATAGCCAACAAAAGTTATTTAGAGATATGGTTTTCTAAATAGTGTAAATATAATTTTTTTTACATGTACTCTAATGGAAAGAAACTTTTAATGAAACAAGAAATTTTTAAATAATTTATTTTAATGTTTTGGAATTTTTGATAGATATATATATATATAGGAATGATTTTTCTTTGATAAAAAAATCATTTTGACTCTATATATGACTCTTCTATTGAAACTGCAAAATCAGGGAAGAAAGCTAAAAAAATAAGTCTTTTCTTGCCCTTGACGACTCTAGGTGGTTGGTGCTCCCATATTCATTATATTCAAAATATTTTTAGAAATTAATTTTGAAATTTTTTATTCACATAATTTTTTTAAAAGACAAAAAATAAAAGAAAAGATTAAGAACATTTTGTTGTTTTTTTTTTATTGATTTACACTCGAATGTTTTTTATTTTTTAGTATTTTTAATTTTATTTTCAAAATCAAAAGAAGAGTATTAGAAAAGAAATAAATGTTAGGTAAAGATTATATAAAATATCAAACATATAAAATCAAAACTTTCATGAAAAAATCAAATTGAAAAACCATGCTTATAAAAAAAACACACAATTTGAACTGAATATATTTTATAAATAAATCAATAATTTTATCTGAAGTAAGAAAAACTACATTTTTTTTCAAAATAAAGTTAGAAAAAAAGAGGAGCTTTTTCTATGTATAGTAAACAAGCAGTTATCTTTAAAAATTAAAAATAATAAATCAATAATATTCACTCCAGCATAAATTAATAAGGAAATATTTGATTATTTGTCATTTTATTACAAATTAAGAAAAGTGGCACCAAACTGAGAGTCATGGTCATGTTGGACACTCAACACTTCGCTAGCTTAACTGATCTCCTGACTAAGGGAATCTGAAAGTAATATATAGTAGAGAAGTTCCATTAATCATGACAATAATAGAAGCTCGTCCTGCATAATCAAGCCCCTGCTGGATCATATACAGAAGAGAAGTTACTGAAATTATCGCTGCCTTGCAATCGCAAACTAGGAGAGAAAGAACTTTGAAGGCCACAGAATTACAGGGAAGCGCGGTAACAAGGGACAAAATCTCTGTCACCCGTTTTTGCAAAGCCCTTAATTAACCAAGTCTTGAATAGATTTACCTTAAAACTCTCCTGGCCAGATCCCTTCTGTCATTTGCACAGCAATAATAATCTGCAGTTTCACAACCAAGGATATCGAGGCAAGTTTAAAAAATAGCAATAACACACACTCCTCATCTCTTGCATCTCTCTGCCTTGGCTGAATTCTAAGGCAGAGAGGCCTCTGCCTCAAAACATATCATCGTCAAAATGGTTTTCCAAGATTTTGATCAACTATCAGAGCGAAGAAAATTAGAAAGGCAGCAAAAACTCAGAAAGAAAATTATCATTGGTTCGGTTTCAAGCATTGCCTTCTTTGTTATAGTTGGTGCTGGAGTTTTTGCCCTTGTTTCTAATCACAATATTAGCAGCCCAGGAAGCAATGGAGGATCACCATCAACTGTATCTCAGCCTGTAGAATCCGCAAAACCGACTTCGCATGTTGCAAGGGTTATCAAGACTGTATGTAATGCTACCACTTATCAGGATACATGCCAAAACACCCTCGAGAAGGGGATGAGAAAGGACCCTTCTTCAGTTCAACCCAAGGATCTTCTCAAGATAGCAATCAAAGCAGCCGATAAAGAGATAGAGAAGGTTCTAAAGAAAGCCTCCTCGTTCAAATTCGACAAGCCACGGGAGAAAGCGGCATTTGATGATTGTCTAGAACTCATTGAGGATGCAAAAGAAGAATTGAAACACTGTATTGACCGTGTTGGTAATGATATAGGAAAGCTGACTAAAAATGCCCCGGACTTGAACAATTGGCTGAGTGCGGTCATGTCTTACCAACAAACTTGCATTGATGGATTCCCCGAAGGGAAATTGAAATCTGACATGGAAAAGACCTTTAAGGCAGCCAGAGAGCTTACCAGCAATTCCCTTGCAATGGTCTCATCATTAGCTTCATTCCTGAAAAACTTCTCCTTTTCCGGAACACTTAACCGTCGCCTTCTGGCTGAGGAATACAATTCACCCTCATTGGACAAGGATGGCCTTCCTGGATGGACGAGTCATGAGGATCGGAGGATCTTGAAGGGTGCTAATCAAGACAAGCCAAAACCACATGTTACTGTGGCAAAAGATGGTAGTGGAGACTTCAAAACTATTTCCGAAGCATTGGCAGCCATGCCAGCAAAATACGAAGGACGGTAAGCAATTTTTACAACGTTGGTGTATGAAACTACTACGTTAATTGACAATCCGTCATGTTTGTTCAAAGTGAAAAGTTGCTTATATTTTACAAGTTTTCTTCATTTCTCATGCCAATGCAGGTATGTTATCTTTGTTAAACAAGGAATTTACGATGAGACCGTGACCGTGACGAAGAAGATGGTAAATATCACCATGTATGGTGATGGATCACAAAAGACCATTGTTACAGGGAACAAAAATTTTGCTGATGGAGTTCAGACTTTCAGAACTGCAACTTTTGGTATATTGATGATCCCTTTGACGCTATGTCCCTCACAACTACTTTCTGTCATATTATGTGGTTTAGCATACAATCTGAACTCATCATAGTAGATCAAATTGCTAGTTATAAACTTAGAATTGACGAGTATCTAATGTTGCCATCATTGGGGATACGCCTTAATTCTTCATTCTTATTAGCAGCTAGGATGACATAAAAATTGGAATGAAAATTTGGAAACTTGATAACTTCAATTCCAACTTCCTTTCTCCGAGACCAGGATTATAACATGAGATATATGTTCTGCAGCGGTGTTAGGAGAAGGATTTTTGTGCAAAGCTATGGGATTCAGAAACACAGCAGGTCCAGAGAAACATCAGGCCGTGGCCATCAGAGTCCAAGCTGATCGTGCAATATTCCTCAACTGTCGTTTTGAAGGATACCAAGATACCTTGTATGCACAAACTCACCGCCAATTCTACAGAAGCTGTGTCATTACCGGCACTGTTGATTTCATCTTTGGGGATGCAGCTGCTATCTTCCAGAACTGCCTTATTACTGTCAGGAAACCATTGGAAAACCAACAAAATATTGTTACAGCCCAGGGTAGGATCGATGGACATGAAACTACAGGAATTGTTCTTCAAAATTGTCGCATCGAGCCAGACAAGGGTTTGGTTCCTGTGAAGACCAAGATCAGGAGTTACCTTGGAAGGCCTTGGAAGGAATTTTCAAGAACTGTTATAATGGATTCAACAATTGGTGATTTTATTCACCCTGATGGATGGCTACCATGGCAGGGAGACTTTGGGCTCAAAACTCTTTATTATGCAGAGTACAACAATAAAGGAATTGGTGCCCAAACAAATGCTAGGATCAAGTGGCGTGGCTATCATATCATTAAGAAAGAAGAGGCCATGAAATTTACCGTTGAGACTTTCTATCAAGTGGATTGGATTAGTGCTACTGGCTCCCCTGTTCGCCTTGGCTTGTAATAGAGTAAATTAAGCTCAATTAAACCTTACTCCATTAGTTTTTTTTTTATCTAAATGTCCATTTTTCTATACATGGCAAAACTGTATTCCATGAAGAGTGGCTAAGCCTGAAGATTTGACGTGGACAAGAATATTGCTATTTAATTATTGGTTTTTGTTATTTTGTTTCTTCAATCAATTAAACTATATGACAATTTTTTTTAAGAAATTTGTTTAAATAGAATATCGTAAATTAGACCAAATTAGGATTCATTCACTTTTTGGGTTAATATTTTAGTGGAAATTATTCTCCAACAAAAATACTTTAATATAAAACATCAACTTATTTAAAATAAATTGCAGTTTAATGAGAAATTGATCTAAAAAATCCATTAGTTTGCATATTTTGTGAACCTAAAACCTCTTAATTTCACATTAAAAGATTATAATATTTTCTTATGGCTTGTATAATGGAACTTCACATAAGAATTAGGCTATCAATAGCTATGTCCCGCGCTGATGATTGGTCTTGATTTTAGGTCCAATAGGTGTTCACCTTTATACTCCATCAAATGAGAAATCGAAGAGTTAAAATTAAGCACGTACACTTTTAAAGATTTAACCCTTAACACTAATGTAATATGCATCTATTATATAATCTAATTGTTTTACAACAAGTTATTCATATTGGTACTACTTTAATTTAATACTTTAAGACATATGTTTAAACTTTAATACTGTCTATATTAGTATGTATGTTAATAACTTTATTTAATTTAATTGCTTGTTTAAATTTTTGTTCTTACTTTTTTTTATCTTACATATAATTTATAGAAATACCTTAAAACTTGATGTGATTTATTTATTGATCATATTAAACTATCTATTTAGTTGAATAAAATAAAATTTAACCTAAGCAATTGCAATTAAAATTTACTATATTTGTATCCTATGATATATTTACAACATATATGTAAGATATATAATTGTATCAGCCTAACAATTAATTTGTTGAAATAAGGTTAATGATATACTACTTAGCTTATAACTAGATAGGTAATCTATGGTGTGCTACGGGCCAAATCAAATTATAAATCCTATGCTAAATAACATGATTTATAAACACAAAATAATAAAGCAGGAGGAAAATTTATATGACTAAAGGTGGAAATTCCTAGTTAGGAAGTGTAAAAACTAGGATGAAATAAAAAAAATCAGTATGTAAAAAATACGGTCAGTCAGAGATTTAACAAATCATACATTTAGGATATTAAAATAGAGAAATTTCAGTAAATTATAGAAAAAATGTTTCCTTTCCACTATAAAAGGCTAATGATTTGGAGGAGAGGGAGAGAGCTTCGAAAATTTCTTCTTTTCCTTTAATTCTTCTTCTTCTCTCAAATTTTAAGGCATGAAGAGTGAGAATTGAGTGATTTCTTGCCAAAGTAATCTGAAAAGTAGAATAGAAAAAATCCTAAAGAGAGAGAGGTTGGGAAATTGGAGGTTAGAGAGATAAACTTTGCAAAATTAGAATAGAAAGGAGGAATCCTTGGAAAGGTTTGCAAAACGCTTACCAAACTGGGCAAAATAGTATTTGTAAGGTGTTCTTTTGAAATCAAATTCTATTTTTCTCTTGTTTTTGTTTAGGGATGGAAAATCCTCAAATTAAAAAAAATTAGGGTTTGTGGGAATTTTTGGGAGAAATGCTAACTTGTGATAATTATTTGTTAATTGTGATGTATATGACATGTTAAGGGTTAAATTAGAGGAATTGAAAACCAATTTTGAAAAGATTGGTATGTTATTAGCCGACCATGATTGGGAAATTAGGAAATAAAATTAGAAATATAATTAAATTATGTTGGTTTTGGTATTTCAAAAATATAAGGAATATTTAACATTGTTTGTGAATGATGTAATGTGGATTACATGAAAATTTACTTATTATTGTTATATGTAGAAATGATGTAAATGAGGAAATTGGACTAAATACTATTGATTTTAATGTTTTAATTACATTGGGGAATGTTGGGATTGGTTTGGAATATGATATTGTGAAATAAAATTTGATAATGTTGATTTTGATTATATTGGTTGAATGTGAAAAAAATTTAAAATTTTAGAAAGTTGTGGAAAGATGTAAGTTTCAATGTTTTTGATAATGATATTATGTGTAAATTTTATTAAAATGAAAATGGTGGGGTTTGTAAGTCTTAGAGAGTAATTTATATGAAATATAGTAGTTGATATGAGTCATGTATGTTAAGTGTGAAAAAAAAATGAAAATGTGAAATTTATAGACTTGTAAAAGTTGTGGGTGTTTAAATGATGTTTTATGCTTAAAATTGATGAGGGTCATAATTTAAACGATTATATATATATATATATATATATATATATATATATATAATTGGTAAAATGAAAAATAAAAAACAAATATATTGAATGCATAATGATAATAAGAAATGTGAAATTGTATTGCTATACATAAATGAGAAATACAGAAAATGTGGAATCATATTAAGATATAAATTGGCAATATGAAAAGAATAATGATGTATTTGAATATGCATGAATAATGGTTATAAAGATTTGAGGTACTAATTGAGGATGTTTTCTTGGAAATTAGGAGGGATATTCAAGGGAAAACTAATGATAAAGGGTGCACATACTACTAGAGTGCCAAGTAGGTGCCCATGACCTTATTTTTTTTATTTATGAAAATTTCATTGTTAAAATCTTTGTATATATGTAAAATAAGTTACGGAGAATTGATTGAAAGAGAGTTAAGCCAGTTGCATGAGTAGGGGTTATTTTTTAAAAGAGTGAAGACAAACATATGAGTGATGACTATTTTTAAAAGAGTTAAGTCGACCACATGAGTAGAGGTTATATCTAAACAATTAAGTCGGCTGCATGAGCGAAGGCTATTCCTAGAGAAGTTAAGTTAGTGAGAGCTAGTTTGATTAATGGTATAAATTTAAATTGGCCATCTTGGCAGGGATTAATTATGTGGTAATATACTGGTTGTGATGATGTAAATTATGTTCGAGAAGTTTATTAACTGTAATAATGAAGTCTTACTTGAAAAGGTTACATTTAAAAAAAATTGGACTATTGTATGTGCATCTATGTTTTAGTTTAGTAAGTAAGCATAAGGTATATGTAATGCGTTTAACCATTGTCTATCTTACTATATATATTTTAGATTCATTTTATCAACCACCATAAAGGGACATAATTGTTAGAACCCCATAATTTTTGTGTGAAGTATAATTTTGTAATTTCCATCTTTTGACATGTAGTCGAATTTGATAAATATGTTATGTGTTATGATTATTGAATTTGTAAATAGATAGAATGTTATATATATATATATATATATATATATATATATATATATATTAAATATATTTATATATTGTAAAAATAATATAAACTCTAATGATGTATTTAATGTGATGAACATTTGTGATTGATGGAATATGTGTTAGGCATGCGTTGGGTTGCCTATGAGTATTGTTTGGATGAATTAAATGTGATTTGGATTGCAATTGTGTTTTTGCATGTATTAATTACGAGATAAGATTTTAGGTAGTTCCTCGATGCATGAGAGACTTTACCAAAATTTTATTAAATTGGATAAACACTTTAATTAAATTGGAAAAATATCTTTGCATGGGTGACGGACATGTATAGAGTAAATCTTATGCTCATGTGTTGATTCAAAAGAACTCCATGTAAGGGAGACTTGGTAAAAAGAAATTCACACCATCTATCTTTAATGTATACATTGAAATTACATTAAAAGTATTGGGGTGTTACATAAATATTTTCTAAGGTAAAAAAAATACTTAGGAGATAGTAGTGTTTTTAAAGAAACAAGAAAAATCTAAGACCAGGATCATTGACTTAAATAAGTTCAATAAGCTCAATTAATTTAATAATATAATTAATTGGCTTATTTCCAAATCAATGAACATATTAGTTGGCTTATTTCTATTGACATGCGCCTCACCATCTAGAAGACCATCTAAAAGATCTTGGTGTGCCGCTCCTTACGACACCATGAAAATCTGCTTTTGGTATCTAAGAGATGCCTTACTAACCCTTTGAAAATGGCAAAGGCTCTTCACTTTTATTTTTTTAATTATATTTTATATTTATTAAAATATTAAATTGTTTGTTAGTCAACTTAATTATAACTAAAAAATCAGGATAAAAATATAAAAAAAGAGATGCCTTACTAACCCTTTAAAAATGGCAAAGGCTCTTCACTTTTATTTTTTTAATTATATTTTATATTTATTAAAATATTAAATTGTTTGTTAGTCAACTTAATTATAACTAAAAAATTAGAATAAAAATATAAAAAAAAAAAGACTTTTAGATGCTCGTTTAAAATATTGATTTGTCTCCCCCTCAATAGAATAATAGAATAAAGACTAGTTGATCTTGAGAAAATATCATGTTACCTCAATAAAAAAATGTATGCAAATGATAAAATCATTATATTGTTGCAATTTACGGTATTCTAACTCCATGTTTACAGTTAAAAAGTGAGTCGTGTTAGTTTGTTTTCAATAGTTTATCTTTTCATCGACTCGAGAAGACAGAGAGATATCAACCTTTGCAACAAGCGCAAACTTATGTGATAACTGCAGTTTCCATCTCAATATCCTGTTTTAAATGTCAAATAATAATAATAATAATAATAGAGTAGTTTCGTGATATCTTCTTACAGATAGTGATATCATGTACTTCTGCAAGAGAAGTGACAATATGGGATGGCGTAGGATGCTTCTCATGTTATTAAAAAACAAGGAACCATATTTATTATGCATGTAATATCTTAAAATTGGCATTGTATATTCAAGAAAAGAAAGAATAGCATTAATGCATGGTGAAATTATGAGCAGATTGTAAGTTGTCTTGGGTAAGGCCGGCTATATTGTCGAAATTTTCAAATTCAGACAAATGGAAGCTGCATCTGACTAGGGACCAAGTCCTAGTCCTTTTTGTCTCCATAGCTCATGCCATGTAACCGTGACATTGTCTTCAAACAGAGAGAAAAATAAAAAGGAAAGAAAAAATTGTCTGGTTTGCCCAATGCCGACCCTATAATGCTTTGTCTACTTGCAAGAATATTTGCACATGCTCCGAAATTTGCAGTGCTCGGTTGACACTAAGAAGCCACTATTTACTATAAAATCCTGAGCTTCAAAGAGTAATGCGATTTCATGTAGGAATTTTTTTAAAAAAGTAATGGATCTAAGTCACAGTTTCACTAGCCAAAGCAAAGTAGACGAGCAAGCATTTCGCAGGAAGGCCCGGAAACGTCTCATAGTCATTTTTGTCTCTGCCGTGGTTTTGGTAACAATCATCATTGGCGCATTAGTAGGTAATCCTGTATCAACGGACAACAAATCCAATGGCAAAAACCCTTCATCTCAAACTAGCGAAGCTCAGTCCATCAGAGCCATGTGTAATGCGACAAGGTACCCTGATTCATGCTATTCAAGCATGTCTTCATCTCTTAAAGCCTCCTCTATTGAGACCAATCCAAACCCAGATCCTAAAACGTTATTCTTGTTGTCTCTCCAAGTTTCACTCATTGAGCTCACAAAACTTTCTTCCTTGCCTCAATGGATCATGTCCTCAAATAGTTTTGAGAATGAGACCAGTGATTCCCTTGTACAATCTGCATTGCATGCTTGTGAGATTCTCTTTCTGGACGCCATTGATCAGGTCAATGAATCCATGTCATCCATACAAGTTGGCCAAGGAGACAAGACCGT
>Ga0307515_10024031_pt1 | contig 10640 bp, 5 predicted proteins | sample 17_EM_MG_FD_194513 | JGI IMG/M metagenome (GOLD analysis project Ga0307515, IMG submission 194513) | Populus trichocarpa ectomycorrhiza microbial communities from riparian zone in the Pacific Northwest, United States - 17_EM | ecosystem: Host-associated > Plants > Roots > Unclassified | place...
TGTGGCCAACGAGAAAGGAAGAAAGAATCTTCTGAGATGGTAGTTTCATTCTTCAGAAGAAAAAACCAAAGCTAGATGTATGGCCAACGAGCCAGCTTGGTCCTGGATGGATAAATCTTTACTGTTAATCTCAAATTGCCCTTTTCCATTCCCTCTCCTGTCCGAGTAGACGATCAGAAAGTTTTCATTTTAATACATTAGATATTGCTCTATTTAACAGATTATATAGATAGAAAGGAGAATGTATTAGAATTTTACTTGGCCTTCTTAAATTATTACTTGCATCCACACTCTTGGTAGCCAAGCTCATCCTTAGCTGTAATAGCTAGTGTGTGTGAAAAAATAGCAGAGCATTGTTGCTCCTATTTGGCTAGCTATTCTAGCCAACTGAACAGTACTCGTAACGGGGTGAGTAAAAAATTTAAAAAACCGATTAAATTAAAAAAACCAAAAACAAATTAACTGGAAAAACTGAATTAAAAAAACTAAATAACCAATTAAAAACTTAAGGAAAAAATCTGTTTGATTTCAGTTTTTGAAATCATAAACCGACCGAACTGAAGTGAATTAGTTCAACCAACATCTAAATCTACTATAAAAGAAAATCCTTCTTTCATTGTTCTTTAATATTTTAGATCAAAATTCAAGTCTTAAAACAATTATCACCAAAACTTTCAACAACAGCATCACCTTAAATTTTCAATCTTTTCCTCTTTCATATTATATTTTCATATTATATTTGGCTGAAATTCTTGTCATTTAGACTAATTAATTTATCATTCATCTTCTTCACTTTGTTGGCATCAGCTTACTCTTCACATGCAACAAAACTAGATTATATTGGTTTTTTCAATTTTTTTCTTTAATTAACCGAACCATAAAAAAAATAATCAGTTTGAATTTAGTTTAGTTTTAGTTTTAAATTAAAAAAAAATTAAAAATCAGTTTGATTGGTTCTTTAAATAAACATCAAACCTAACTGAAAATAATTACTCAATTACTGTAGTACTCCTCGATTAGCTACTGGGCTGGTGGCGCGAGAGAAGGCTGACAGGGTTGTTGTTGGCGGGAAGAAGAAAAGAGCTGTTGGCTGTTAAAAAGCTCATTAATGCCTTAATATAATAATGATGATTTCGAGCCTTGGGTTTTGCCATGAATTCTAGTTGGTATTTGGTCAATTATAGATGCAGGTAGTTTGAACTTTTTTTAAAAATTATTGTTAGTATCTGGGTAGTTTGTATGTAACTCGACTAATCTTACAGGTCTTGAAGTTAATGACCATGTAAGTTTTCAGTGGCCCTGAAGTTTGTGAGACTCGAATTGATAATTTCTACATAACAAACACAAGACCTGATCAATTAAGCTACACCCTTCAGGGTTAGGTAATTTCAACTTTGAAACTCTATAGAGTTGTTACTGATATTATTATATTTTATATATATTTGATAGGATTTTAAATAATTTTCATTTTATACTTGGAGGTTTTTTTGTTAAGGGAAAACAATTTTTATTTTATAAAGTATAATTATTAAATCACTTGATTAGAACCTTCTTTGTGTGTGGTTTCCAGTTGAACAATAAAAAGAGTTTAAACTATACTTATTTAAAGTATTCATTAGTAGATCCTTTAACCTTGACAATTGTTTTATCTTTGTTAAATCTTTACATTAATATTGTTGACCTTTGAGTCACATATTAATGTTTATATATTTTGATGATAACAATTAAATGAAAATATACTAATGATATACTTGCTTGAGATTAAGTTTAAACAAGTTTATACAAACATCATCAACAAGTATGAAAAAATAAATGAATAAATAAATCAACAAGTCCAAAATTCCAAGCAAGTGAAGACTTAGTTCTTAAGGATTCATTTTAGTGCTTATTATGTAAATCTCTATATCTTACTTAACAACATAAATTAAAATGAATTCACATTTAGTCAGTTCAAGATTCACTAGGTTTAAAATTATTAAAACTAGATTTTAAGTTGAACTGGTTAACCTTTTGATCATATGAAGTGAATAGATCGACTGCTTGTTTATCAAGAATAAACACACCTAGAAATTTGCAGGAACCGGTTGACTGATTAATTTAACCAATCTGAACTGGTCGATCGTTTTAGCTGTTAGAGGAACAATAACGACTATAAAATAACTAGTTTTTACTAGAAACACACACACACACACACACACACGTATAAAAGTTATTTTAAGATTAAAAACAACTTCAAATCATCAATCCTAAATCATACTCATATTTATGCATTAAAACATTTATATTTTTGTATAAGAGTATAAATTCTCACACTCACTATACTTAAACATCTTCGTATATTCTAAGTGTTATTGAGTGAACAATAGAGATATAAGCTTCAATTGTGTCATCTACACTTTGAGAGAGTATTGCTACATTTCAAACAATTGTAATCCTTCAATAGTTTAAGTGAAAAACTCTTAGTCATTTGTGAGGTACATCATCAAGATGAAAAATCTTAAAGAAAATATTTTTTCAAGTGGTGAAAAAGGGTTTGGTGAGAATTCATCAAGGACATTATAATCCTTGGCTTGGATTAGTAAATAATACAATACTTAAGACCGATTTTGTGCTTAAGGCGTGGATATAGGCTTGTTGAACCACATTAAAAATCAAGTTTGCAATTTCTATCCCTACATTCTTTAATTACTTTAAGAACTTTAATTTTATTGTTGGTTAATTGTATTTAATTAAGTTAATTGTAATATTTGTTATTATTAGTGAAACACCTAATTCACCCTCTTTAGATTTTATTGTTGCGTTAATCCTAAAACAACAAATATCATATCTTAAAGATCTATCTAATGCTTTTTATTTCATTATTTATGGCTATGCATACTTAACATTTTTATGAATGGACCCGGTTCTTTTAAGTTATTTATTATTTTGATATTCCTGCATTTTAAAAGAAAACATCAATTCCTTACCATGTATGCAAAGCACCTATAATATCTGCATCCAAGCTTTTCTAGGATAGCACAAAAATGGGGAAACCCTATTGCTTGCGGAGATGCGTGATCAATTTTCCTTACCACACGTACGATTTGATCCAAAAAGAAGAAGAAGAAGCAGAGTGTCCTATGCATGAGTCACCAGTCATGCTCAGTAGTGGCAGAACAACACTTCGGTGCAAGATTTCTTTCTATCTCTGCAGGCAGTAACATGCTCCACATGCATCGATTCATGTCGTCTTACTTCATCATTCTCACAGTGACCAAATACATTGCATGCCGATTTGGCGTGGATTCATTCTTTTACAGATAAAAAACACCCAACTTTATTAGATAATTCGCCATTCAGAAAGGAATAAAACTTACATCACCGACACAGAAGATTTATTGATGTGAGAAATAAAATAGTTATAAAAAAATTTAAATTCATAACCCATAAAAACATATCTTGATATATAATTTTAGCGTTATTCAAGTGTACAACTAAGATAAAAATAATGCATGTATTCAGGTGAAGGAATCTACTCGAAATCTAGAGTAATGATTCAAAGTGTGATACTCATGTACTAAATTAAATACTCCTCGTTTGTAATTATAAGATACATCTTTGTAAATATCTCATTCCTTCATGTATCTTATTGTGATACATAAGCTTCTTGACGGCTTAACCTATTATAATTATTATTTTTATCCCGACGAGTTATGGCTTGGAAAGCATAACTTGTATCGATGCCGGCTGGAATGTGTTGTTTGTAGCAGAATCGATGCATTACTCGATCTAGGCAATGCAACTCGACCATCTAAAAAAATATTAACGGGACCAATGATGTCCATATATCCATCGTGATAGTGCAAATAGCCGGAGCAACCGCCAACACATGGCTCAAAAAATACTTGGATAACATGTTGTTTATTTAGCTCGCTCTGATAAAATGTCAACACATGTGTTGGATTAATTTCAAATACTTTACTAGCATACCACCTAGAATTATAAATAGGTTAGTTTAATTATATTTTTTTAAAAGTTATAATTAGACAATATAAATATATATAATTGCAAAATAACTTTGCAATACATGAATCCTAGTGGGAGTTATAGTGTAACCCCTGGACAATAATAAACAACAATTTAAATATTTGATGCTAGAAATGTAAAAGCAAGCTATTTTATCAAAATTACATCTAATAAAGGTCACACTTTAGAAACATAACAATATGCAAGTGTACTATTTTATATATATATAAAAAATTCAAAAATATTATTTTATCAAAACTTTTAATTTACTTTGATAAATGTTTTATAAAAAGCTTAGCTTTAATGGCGTGGCATCTCCTTCCCACACGAGATCTGGTTTTGTGCCGAGGCAATACCAGGTGTGGTGGTGCCCATAACTAACATGACGTGGGGTCCTAATCGCAAATTTAGACGCCACATGGCAATGTAACCTTCCTTATAATTGATATAATTCTCTGCAAGAGTCGAGGATGTTCCAAAACTTGGTAGCGCAATTACAGAGTTGCGGCTAGTCGAGTTAGATCTGAGCTGAGCTCAGCTGAGCTGGGCAGGGCACGACTCTACTACCACATCTGCAGGATATGGCCGGCACGGTAGCATGGAGGATTTTGACTTAAAATTTGAAAAAAAAGAAAAACTTAATTTAGTACGTCACTTGTTTGTTTGCTATTTCAACATCAAAATCATCTATTTTAATTCTTTTCTCGATTTTCAATGTAAAAATCACTTTTCTCGCAAACTTTCTTATTGCTCTATTTTAATTCTTCGTACATTGCCGACGGCATGAAAAGAAATATGAGATATAAACTCATCATTTCATTCTTTATATATATATATATATAAATAATAATTCAAATAATAAATTTTACAAATTAAATCAAAAAAATTTAATCAATTTAATATGTCATTATCTTAAAATTAAAAAAAAATCATATTAATTTTTTTTAAAAAATAAAATTATATATTTTTACTAATCGTTTGAATTATCTTAAAAATTATCAAGATTATATAAATATAACTTTTACATAATTTTATTTTAAATTTAAATTAAATAAAATGTCTGGTTAAGAGTTTTTAAAATTAACTTATTGAATCGAGTTTAATAGTAATACTAAACAATCTTCTTTGATATTTTTTTAATGTTAATATATTTCACCATTATGTAAACTAGTAATGAAGTACTATGTTTAAATTGATTTTTTTTATTATTATTATAACAACACAATTCTACTAAGTAAAAGATTTAAATTGGATTTTTTTTTTATTATAATAACACAATTCTACTTTGTAAATTATTATTATTATAAATGATTATTTATTTGTGAAATTGGGGCACCCGAGCGCAGATTATTTATAGAGAAATGGAATGCTGGGAGTCCATTTTTGTTCGTTTCTTTTTCCAACGGCTTCAAACTCAACCGTTATTGCTCCACCATCAATAACAAGAACACACGCTCTTTAATAAATCATTCTCGAATCCGAATCCAAATCTAGCGGCCACGATGACCTCATCACCGCCGGCTACCCTTTCTTCAAATCGCAACCGTTCATTTGGAACTGAAACTACAATAATGAGTTGTGACAACGATCAAACGGACGCCAAACCGCTGCTTTCTCAGGGTTCTAGTGTTAGTAGCGGTAGCTTTAATCAAATGCAGCGGCGACGAGTTTCCGGTAAGCTGGGTAAGCCGGGGAGGCAACAGTCGTTTAGTCGAGATATCGGTCACGCCGCCGCCGAGACCTACTTGCTCACTCGGCTTACCATCACTCTGCTCCGATATCTAGGGTAAAATATCTTCTCTGATTATCATGGTATAGTAATCGTAACTGTGTAGAAATACCTGTGTAAGTATTTGTATGATAAATAAACAGTTTTTTCCCGACGTTCCTTTAAACAGAAATGCCTTTAAATTTTATTATTATTTTTCCGACGTTCCTTTAGACAGTTTTTTTTTTAAATTATATTCCCTTAACTCCTTAACTGTGTAGCTTTGATAATTAAATTTTGTTTTATATATATATGTATTAAGCATTTATGTTATGAATTTTGAGAGCTGTAATTACTGATGTTATACATGTTAGAGCAATAACGGCCTGGTGGTCCAGGCTTGTTGTTATTTAGCTGCTGCAATGATTGCTTTGGTTAAAATTGTTAGTATTTCAAGGAGCAGATGGTGGAGAAAGAAGATTTATTTATTTATTTATTAATGTTATTTCTTTTCATTTGCATTATGTCATTTTTAATCATATATTTTCATTCAGGGTAGGCTACCGGTGGATCACAAGATTAGCTGCTCTTGGCATTTATGCTGCTCTACTTATGCCGGGTTTTCTTCAAGGTGTGTATTTTTGTTGCATGAGTATTAGTTAATGATTATGAGCTTGTGGTTATGAAATGTAAGTAAATTGTTTTCTGTTGTTTTAATTCAAATGTAATGCAAGTAAATTTAGAGAACTGAGAATTCTGTATGGAAGAAGAAATTGTTTTCTGTTGTTTTAATATAAATGAGTTAAACCAGTTCAGTTCATGCACTGTAAATGGCAACTGCCCAGCTTTTCATATCTAGCTCTATTTTTCGATCTTTTTCACTTGGAAACCCTATTATTTAACTACCAATTGTATTTATCTTGACCTTCACATTTCTTTCAATAATATGTCCAACATGTATCTGACTATAAGTTGGAGATCATGCATTCAATGGGCGGGGAAATCTTAAATATTGTGTTTTTCAAGAAATTGCAGGAAAAGTTGACTTTCAGATTCAGTGAAATCATTAGATTGATGGAAAATAACTTGCCTTTTGATCTCTGCAGTTGCATATTATTATTTCTTCTCAAGTCAGGTTCGACGAAGTATTGTTTATGGTGATCAACCCAGAAACAGGTACTTGACCCTGTGATTTATCATTTTTTTCATATCTGTGAACTTGAGCTTGTCACATATCACAGACTCAAAGCTATATTTTTCCTAATGCAATGGTGATTTTTCAGGTTGGATTTGTATTTTCCAAAAAATTTAGATGGACCAAAGCCAGTCGTGGCATTTGTCACAGGAGGTGCCTGGATTATTGGGTGAGCCATTTAAAGTTGCTGGTAGACTTTCCTTTAGAGTTCATGATGAATTTGCATATTTTGAATTCTTCATCGTTTGTTGTGGATTTTGTGATGATTTCAGTTTATTCATTTGTAAGTTGCCAGGTCACAGTTTGTAAATACCATATATGAATCATTTTACTATGAGTATAGCTACCTGGTACAAAACAGCCTCAAGCAAGCAGGATTTGAGCCAGAGAATATGATACGGCCATATATTTTCTTGCATTTCATCTCACATCACATTGCTGTGCGTTAATGCTGATCTAGGTATAAAGCATGGGGAAGTCTTCTAGGACAACAGTTGGCAGAAAGGGACATCATAGTGGCTTGTATTGATTACAGGTATGTGGTTTCAATTTAAGCAGAACATATTTTAGTTAATGGTTTTTGTTCTCATAAACCCATTATCGGGGGATGGAAAATACATTTCAACTTTCAAGTGACGTATTTATCTATGACAGCTTGAAGAACGTGAGTCTTTTATATTTTTGAAATATTACTTATCCTGAACTTACAGTTACTTGCTTACATATTGCTCACTTGTCGTCTACCTCCATCAACAATACTTGTTCGGCATGCTTATGCAGAAATTTTCCCCAGGGAACCATTGGTGATATGGTAACAGATGCTTCTGAGGGGATCTCATTTATTTGCAACAACATTGCTGAATATGGAGGTGACCCTAACAGGTGATATAATAGTTTCTTTTGTTCTTCCATGTTCCTTCTTATCTTAAAACTACTTCCTTGATTTCTTCTTGCTTATTATTGAGTAGGATCTATCTAATGGGACAATCAGCTGGTGCACACATTTCTGCTTGTGCCCTCTTGGACCAAGCGATCAGAGAAGCTAAGGGAGAGGAGAGCATCTCCTGGAGTGTCTCCCAGATAAAAGCATATTTTGGTTTATCTGGAGGGTAAGCTTTCATCTCTATCTATTTCATGAATCTCGTGGAAGTTTACTAAAATCGAGGAAAGCAGTATTTACCATTTACAAGTAGAATGTTTTATTGAGAATGAGTAAAGAGTCACTGATCTAATCTCTGTTTCTTTCAACTAAATTTACTATCTACTGGTTGGTTTTCTTATAATGAGAAAAAAATATTTGTTTATGATATTACCAGATTGTGGGAATCAGTGATGGTGTTTAAACACCTTCTCAGCTCTATCAGCTATTTTTGGAACTTCTTTGGCTCTGTAGATATTTCAACATTCTCATGATGATGAGCGTAGTTATTAGCTCTGCCAGTTCCAATAGTTATTAAGCATCTGTGCGCTGCTCTGGACAATAATGTACATAAACCAGCATGAGGATATCAATCTACCAAATTTCCTTTGCAGACTTTGTTCTCTGCTGTGTTATCATCTTGTTTCCTTCTTCTTTTTGAACTTTGGTGATCTTATTTTATATACTATTAATCAAAATAAGATGGAAAATAAAGTGGAATGTCTTAGAGAAAACATCATCTAGTTTTGTTACTCACGTATAGTTTGCAGTTTCGATGATTGATAGGATTTTATGATTTGACAGTTATAATTTGTTTTTTTCAGCACCCTTTTTTTTATCTGCTTGTAATGGGCATTATGGTGTATAATCCACACATAGATCAATTGGAAACACTGAACAGGTACAATTTATGCAAATTAGTCGATCATTTCAACAACCGAGGCCTGTACCGTTCTCTTTTTCTAAGGTACCCTCAGGATATTAGCTCACTGGATGCTGATCAGTATTTACTCATGAATTATACTAGTATGCATTTATTGCCTAAAGTTCATTATCCAGAATAAGTTTTTTCTGACTTGTGGTTACAGCATAATGGAAGGTGAAGAATCCCTTAAACGTTTTTCTCCTGGAGTTAGAATAGAGGACCCAAGCAATAGAAATGCTGTTTCTCTTCTGCCTCCTGTTATTCTCTTTCACGGAACAGCAGATTATTCAATACCATCATTTGCCAGGTTAGAATATCCTGTTTTTGACATCAATGATGTGCTTCAAATTAAAAAGATATGTAAATGGTTTAGTCTAGTGCTCTGGAATCTCAGTATATAACGTATATCAAGTTCGATACAATTCGTCCCCTTCAAAGTTCCTTGATGTGTCAGATATTCATACAATTTCAATTTTGAAAATTATGAAGAAATGAAATTAGAGTTGAAATTAGCTCATAGTCTGTTTGGATTTAAATAATCTAGTGAGAAACTTTGCATTAATCTCAAGTTCTTGGACAATTCACCGCATTGTATTTACATATAAGCTTCTTCTTTTTTCCAGTAAAGATTTTGCAGCTGCTCTTCAAAGGTTAGGAGCACAAACTGAGCTGATTCTGTTTGATGGGAAAACCCATTCAGACTTGTTTCTTCAAGTAAGTGCTGAGTTGGATGTCTTGTTTTATAGTTGTTATGATTGGTTTACTTATTGCCAGCCAAATTGTGAATTTTAGTCAATCAAAATCCCACTACCACATCAGTAGATGAACAGATACTCTGTTTTTGTTTTTTAATCACCCTCAATAAGAAGCTGGCCAGTCAGAGTAAGGATTAAACTGAATTTCATACAAATTGCTTAATTTATTTAGAACTGGCCGTCAGAACTCATTTTTAGACACCGAGAATGCAACACACCCTAATGATTGGGTCGTCACCTTATTCAGGATCCTCTAAGAGGTGGTAAAGATGACATGTTTGACCATCTGGTCGCTGTGATACATGCTGGTGATGAGGAAGCTCTTGCCAAGGATGCTATGGCACCTCCAAGAAGGCGCCTAGTTCCTGAGGTTTTGTTAAGAATGGCCAGTTATATCAGCCCATTCTAAGGCTGAACTTCTATGCTCTCAACACCACTAGGTTTTTTTTTTCCCTCTTAAATCAGAAACGGCCATTTCTGTTGTTGCACATCCTCTTATTTATTATCGTCGTTGGGGGTGTATATATATGCATTCTTCGCAGGGCCTCTCACTGGGGTGCTCGTATACTCCCTTCAACTGCCTGTAATTTATTATTTTTAATTAGAACACTTGAATATTTTTAATTATATGTTTGAGAGGAATGATGGAAGAACTATGGCATCCACAGACTTTCTTATAACAGGTATTTCACCGTATTGCATACATACGGTGTAGCAGCAGGGAATCACATCAACTTAGGATGATTACACGAAGATTCAATGTCGATACCATTCTTTTATTGACCAGGAGTCACCAAGCATAGACAAGCCAGTTGAGGAAGGATCCAACAACAAGTGCAAAAGAAAATAGAAAAGGAAAAAAACTTAGAATTACAAGGTCTACTACGTGTCTAGAACAGGAAACGCTAGCCTTTAATGTTGCTGGTAATTCTTATTATTTTATTTTTTATGATTGAATACTTGTTTAAACCTATTTAATAAAAAATAAAATCACCCATATCCTATCCAAAAAATTAATGTTATTTTTACTATATGTTTTTTGTTAAATTTATTTTACACATGCTACTAATTATTTAAAATATTTTCTAAATTTACTCAGACTATTTATTGTTGGCCAATACTTGTCAAGTTAG
>Ga0307515_10024032_pt1 | contig 10640 bp, 2 predicted proteins | sample 17_EM_MG_FD_194513 | JGI IMG/M metagenome (GOLD analysis project Ga0307515, IMG submission 194513) | Populus trichocarpa ectomycorrhiza microbial communities from riparian zone in the Pacific Northwest, United States - 17_EM | ecosystem: Host-associated > Plants > Roots > Unclassified | place...
AAGTATAAGTATAATATATAAGTATATTTTATAAATTTATACTTACTTAAATATTAACTAAAATTTTATATTAATAGTATTATTATATATTAATTTTATATACAGAAATAATTTATTATATATATTTAAATATATCAAAAATATAAAAAGCATAAAAATATAAACTTTTAAGTAGTAAATGGTTTATTTATTACTAATTTTAGTATAAACTTAGTACATTTATTAAATTTTAAATATATATATTATTTTATTATTTTATTTCATATATTTATTTTATATATATTAAATTAATTCCCAAGGAGCTCTTGCTGCACCTAGCCCAAAAAGACTAAAACTAACTAAAAGAACCCTGAAAAATACCTAGAGAATCCCCCTAAGATGCATGCATTGTAGGGGAGGCACACGTCAAACGACGGTGGTTCGCACTCGCGCGCGTTCACTAGAACCACGCCTTGTAATAGCCCTCCATAACAAGAACAGGCGAATACCATACTATAAAGCGGAAAGACCTCTATTAAGAAGGTATCTAATAAAATATAAAGCCTATTAGACGCGTCTAGTATCTATAGTTATAGGGGAGTAACCGTCAGCTATAATAAACTAATATAGCTAGCAGAATGGCTCCGCTAATCTAGTAAACCTTAGGCGCCCCTCTAGTAAACCCTTAATTAAATCCTCTAACGGCTAAGCAAAATTAAAAATAAATAAAATTTCTTCTTACTGGCAAACTGCACCTAGGCTGCCGTAGCTGCGCGTTTATAGTATAGGGAACCTACCCCCCTAAAGATAATATCTGGGTATATAATTATAATATAACTAAATATAGAAAGAGCAGAGGGGCTTAGGGGATAATTAAAAATAGAAGTCCTTATGGAGATTTATAAAGAGGTTTATAACGCTATTATAGTCTAGCACCTTAAGAGTAGAGATATTAAAGTCACCCTAAGGGACTAATAGGTAAAGGAACGAGCTATTAGGGTAGGGGATAGGCTAGGAGAATATATTAGCATAAAAGTACTCTATAAAGATTACCCAGTTAAAGTCCTAGCGGTTCTCCTAAGCCTTAGGGTAGAAAAGAAACGCTAGGCGGATAATACAGTAACTATATATAAGATAGTAAAATTAACGGAACGCCTTATACTAGGACTTAAAATTACCTAAATCTAATGGCTTTAATAGGAAAATATAAACTAAGTATATAATAAAAACAATAAAAGAATATAAGGGTCGCTAGAGACTTGTTAGGGAAACGCCAGTTAAACGTATAGCTCCCTTATTATCAGTATATATACACCAGAAATGTAAAAACTCCTTATTTAAAAAGGTATTATTATAAATGGCCTTATATATAACGCAAGGCTCTATAACTATAGACTCCGCCTAAAATAATATTATTACTGCGTATAATAGGGATATACTTAATCCACATACGCAGTATAGATATACTGCGGCCACTGTATAGGCCCCTATAATATAAGACACTGCTTAAATTAAGACTAAATAAAATATGTAAACTGCTACCGAAGCACATATAAGGCGTAAAAAAAAAGAAGACTATATTAAATATAGAAGACGGAAGGTAAGGGCTTAATAGCTGCGGGAATAACTATATGCTAGGTTATATAAATAAAAATAATAGGCGATAAGCTAGGGGGGCGTAGGTACCTTTTTAGCGTTTCCTACCTTTAATACTAGGGGGCTAGGCTAGCTATCCCAAGCCTTAACAGGCTAGAAGCGACGCTGTATAATATCACTAAACCATATAGGGATATAAGGGTCACAGGGGACATAAGGAAGAGGACGCCCTATAGAAAGACCCTTATAGACAGCTATAGTAAGCTTAAAACCGGGATAATTAAGAATTAGACTTAACGCGGTAAATATAACATTTATAGCTAACTCTTAAAGGGTATATAGCTAACTAGTAAGAATAGGGGAAGAACTAAAGATAATATTAGATTTAAATATAGAAGCGCTAGTAAAAACATAAGATATAGAAATAAAAAGCTCTATATAAAATAAGTAGTAACTAGGGTATAGATATAAGAGATAAAAGTTTTAAATATCTTAGAGAAAGTGGAAATAGAAGAAGTAAGGAATAATAAAGAGGCGAAAAACCCTTAATGGGGGTCCGCTACCTATCCATTATATAGTATAACTATAGCAATACAAACCACCATCTTATAAGGCCCTTACTAGATAGTCTAGACCTAGAGAAACACTATATCCTTACTATATAAGAGCTGTACTACAATACCTATATATAATCGATATACTACCCCTAAGAATTTTAGCTTCTATATAAACCAAAAGTAGCTATACGCGTATACTTTATAATTAGTAAGACTATTAGCCTATCCTTATAGTTATAGTAGGCAGTTAATCTAAATATTATAGTTATAACAATTTAGATATATAGAGGACTAGTATAAATTATTAATATATATAACTCTAGGGTTAAAGGGGTCCTATAAATAGAAAATATTATATTGGTAATAAGCTTACTTAAAACCGAAGGTATAGAGTCTATTTTATTAGGAGATATAAACCTCTACTACCTGCGGTAGGGGGGTATTTACGTTACTACTAAACAATAGGTAGAGTGCCTACTAAAAGCTATAAACACCTAGGGCCTTAAGCTGGCTACCCCCCCTAGAGTAATTATATGGTAATAAGGACCTGCTAAAAGTACAATTAACCTTACATTTATAGATAAAGGCCTATACTAGAGACTTAAAAGGTGCAACCCTAAAGAAGAATAGGCACTTACCTTAGACCATATCCCCATCCAGATACAGCTAGATTTAGACATTAAGGCGTAACTAAATAGCAAAAAATATATAATAAGGATGCTTAAGGCAGACAGTTTCCTTAATATAGTTAAATAACAACTCTAAGACCTAGAAGAAATCCACCTAATACTAAATAAGCGAGGCTTATTAGCTACCCCTAAGGAAATTAACTAAAGACTAGAAAGGATTTAGGCAGTAATTAAAAACGGGCTAGAAGAGTACTACCCGGTCTTAAGACCAGGCCCCTACACGCGATATATATAGTCCGTATAATACGCGGTTTTTATAGCTAGCCAATAATAAGTAAAAAGGAAATACTTAAGCAGCTATAACCCTAAAGATAAGAGATAATATAAAGACATAAGAAACCAGTTAAAGAATACCCTAAAAAAAGAAGCAAGAAATAATTGGAGACAATTTATAAATAAGTATACTTCTAACCCAAGCCTCCCCTATAATAAGGGCTTATAGGCTATAGCAAAATAGGTAAAGAAAAAGGCAGGGTAATTAGTAGAAGACTTATACCTACTACCCTTATAAAGAGTAGGGGAATTATAGGCCACTAATAATAATAATAAGAAGGCAAAGATCCTTATAGAAAGGTTCTTCCCCTAACCAGCTTTAGTAGACCTTAGTAATATTATAGGTAAAGCACTAGTAACTCGCCTATGGGTTAATAGTAATATAATAATAGAGGAAATAGCCAGAACTATTAGCCGCCTTTTAAATAATATAGTACTAGGTCTAGATAGGATTTTAAATAAGGCCTTAAAGACCTATAGACCACTTATAGTACCCTAGCTTATAAATATAGCTAAAGCATACTTTACTATAGGCTACTACCCACGACTTAGAAGATCTATAACGACGGTTGTCTTATAAAAAAAAGGTAAAGTAGATTACTTAATCCTAGAAAGCTACCGCCCTATTACCTTAGAAAACACCCTTAGTAAGATCTTAGAAAAGGTAATAGCGGACCATATAGTAGATATAGCTAAGGAATACGCCCTACTACTATAGAGCCAAATAGGGGCAAAAAAGAACCGCTTAACACTATTAGTACTTATACTACTCGCTACCACCATTAAATCTATATAGGCGATATAAAGGGACTTTATAGTATTAATGCTCAGCCTAAACATTAGTGGCGCCTATAATAACGTACCCTATAAGCGTCTCCTATATATCCTTAGGGTAAAAGGCTTCCTAAAATAGATTATATAATTTATCTAAAAGTTTATAGGTTAGAAAGAAATATTACTAGTTTTTAGCGGATACTAGAGCCCCCTTATTATAGTTATAACAGGAATACTATAAGGATTACCCCTCTTACCTATACTCTTCCTTTTCTTTATAAGCAACCTACTTAACTCCTTTAAGAAAGGGGCGACCTAGGGGATAGGCTTCGTTAATAATATAAACCTAATTATATACGGGTTATTAGCCGTAGAGAATTACAGAATGCTAGAGAAAGCTTATAACACCTATATAGAATAGGTAAGACAATATAGAGTCTAATTCTTACTAGAGAAATACTAGCTAATCTATTTTATAAGAAAACGTAACTAATCTATAGATCTCTAGTATATAATCCGCATTTAAGGCTTTAGGGGTTAACCAGTTTAGGGCCTAAGGGTATTAGGAGTATAGGTAGACAGTAAGCTCTAGTAGAGCGTATATACGGCATAAGCGGCCTATAAGGGCTAAGTATAGTATATTAAGAATTGTCAATTCTATATAGGGCCTATACTTTTAGAGGTTACGCCTATTATATATAACAGTTATCCGGCCAACTATAACGTATAGGTCTAGTATTTAGGCTATTAGAGAATCTAAAAAAGGCCCCCCTAAGTTGCTCCTTAAACCACTCTAAAAGGTTTAAATAGCCTATCTTTAGAGTATAATAGGCAGATATAAGCGAACGGCTATAGCACTTTTTAAGAAGGAAGCTAATATTCCCCCCCTATAACTATATATTAAAGCCACTATAATATAAAGGGCCTAAAATAAACGTAACTCTAATATTATAAAGTATATTAAGACACGCCTAAATAAACTATAGAGGGACCTTAGGGCGCCCTATAGAAGAATAAACTAATAACCCTAAAGTAGGGAAGATATATTAGAGAAATAGGTAAAGAAAGTAGAAGAAAAATAGTGCTGCTTTAGGGCCTAGGCCTATATAGAGGAGGAAAAAAAATGCGTAAGAGGCTAGTAAAAATAATAGTAAGAGAGAAAAAGGAGCTAAAGTAGAGCATAAAAGAATACTAGAAAACTATCTACTATAATATAATACTAGTTAGACTAACGCTAGAGAGATATATAGGAGTTAAAGGTATAAAGGCTAACTAAGGTAAAAGGAACCTAAGCTATAGCATAGTTAACGCTATAGGGGGTAAATACTTTAGGGCTCTAAGAAGGCCTAATAAAGGCAGAAAATATAATAGCGATACTCTTAAGAATAGGAATAATAGGACTAAAAGACTGGCTCTACTAGGTAGGTATCCTAGTAGGTAGCCCAAGATATAAATATAGCTAGCTAAAACAGACACTAAAATATGTAATACTATTATACCCCTTATATACTAACTAAAAAGCAATACTTTTAGTAGCTAGTATAAAAAACTATAATATACTACTCTTAATATAAAAAGGCCTTAAGGCGGTTACCTAGTAGCTTATTAGCTAAAATATACTAAACTAGTTCTAGGTTATAAGGGAAATAGTAATAAAGGGTAGGGGGGCGAGTAACGGGCGCCCCCTAATAACTTTACAGTAGTAGAGTAAAGTTTGCGATACTAGTGCGTCCATAGGCTTATTACAGCAGCAGTGGTTCCCAAGGAGGTTAAAAAGTAAGGTAGTAGGAGCACTATAGGTGACTCGCAGGCGCCTTATAGGCGCCTTATAGGCGAGTCCCAAAAGGCGGGGAGATGGATCACGGGGTTTTCTTAAATAGAGTTTTCTCCCCACATGTACATAAGGAGTAGTCCGCGTGGGCCCAATAGGGATCCGAATCGGACGTTAAGCAATGAATTATTATTATATATTAAATTATTATATTATAAAGTTTTTTTATTAAATTATTTGTTAAGGCGGTGTTATTTAAAGATAAAGAGCGTCTCGCTTGGGGGGGTGTCTCGCTTCCTGGGGTCCTACGTTACTACCGCCAATACCTTACAAGCCAGGCGCTTCCGGGCAATCCTTTTGAAGCTGTTGCCTTTGGCGCACCGGAGCCACATCTTGCGCACAGTTGGTGGTGACTGCTTGTCAGTTTTTGAGCGGAATTTTGAACCGCATAGCCCTACCCTTTGGAGAACTCGTTAATATCATCAAGGGAAAACTGAGCGCAATTGTACAGCTTCAACAGAGGTGGGTTGAGAGCTATGGTAGATGTAGCGAAAAGTAAGGCAAATGCGAGGTGTTGATTTAGGTATGGGGACCGTCGCGCACTGATGCAGATGCAAACAAGTCAAACACACGCGATGTTCTAACCTGAACAGGAAAGAACGAAGCCTGTTTAGGAAGGGGGTGTACGCGTAGCAATTAGGAGTGTACGATTAGTAGTGCCCCGAACTTTTAGTGCGGTCGGCCGACCCACATCCTCGCGGCTGCAAGAGCGCGTAAGAACGAAGCCTTCGAGACTTCACCCCTCATTTTTCCTTCCTTTCCTTCTCCTAGCCTCTCGTGATTTAACCATTCCTCCTATGTAGAGCCTAGCTTTCCTGCTCTATAAGAGATGCTGAATTACTCAGCGCTAAAACTCCTGTCGAGCAAATTGATAGCACTAAACTCTATAGAGAAACCCTGCAGAACCACCGATACAATTAAAGACACTACCGAACATTTCACGTCTTTGACCTACCTCCACGATACTCCATGAGCGAGTATGTCTAATCCTGACAACTATACCGTCGGATGGATCTGCGCCATAAAAACGGAGTATGTTGCCGCACAATCTTTTCTCGACGAAGAGCATGAAAGACCTGAATCTGTGTCTACCAATGACAACAACGACTACACATTAGGCAAGGTTGGGAAACATAATGTCGTCATCGCCGTCTTGCCCGAAGGGGAGTACGGCATATCCTCTGCAGCAGCCGTCGCAAGAGATATGTTGCATAGCTTTTCCAACGTCAGAATGGGTCTGATGGTCGGCATCGGCGGCGGCGCACCAAGCCAAAAGCACGATATCCGTCTTGGCGACATTATAGTTAGCGCTCCTCGCGATGGGAAAGGCGGCGTGTTCCAGTACGATTTTGGCAAAACCATACAAGACCAGAGCTTCCGATCGACAGGATTCTTAAACCAGCCACCAGCCCTCTTGCGGGCGGCGGTGAATGGACTTAAGGCCCAGTACGAGAGGAAAGGGCATCGGCTGGAAGAGGCCATTAACAGTATTCTCGAGGATAATCGAAGACTGCGGCGGAAGTATAAGCGACCGGACCGAAGTAGCGATAGGTTATACCAACCCGGGGCCATCCATCCTCCGGAGGATGAAGCAGGCTGTGCAACTGTCTGCGGCGATAATCCGTCGAGGTTAGTATTACGACCGGAACGGACCGAAGACGATGATAATCCGGCAGTTCACTACGGTCTGATTGCTTCGGCGAACCAGTTAATGAAGGACGCTACTGTTCGAGATAGACTTGCGGCTGAAAAGGACGTTCTGTGTTTTGAAATGGAAGCGGCAGGACTGATGAATCACTTTCCCTATTTGGTTATTCGCGGTATATGCGACTACTCTGATTCCCATAAGAATGAGGAGTGGCAAGGATATGCAGCAATGGCGGCAGCTGCATACGCTAAAGACCTCCTCTACCGAATTGCTCCCAATATGGTAGAGGCTGAGAGGAAAATCACTGAGATTCTTTCTTCAGGTTAGTTACTTTAGTAGACTAGGAATTATTCTGTTAACGAAATTTAAGTTAAAAGAGATGTAAATGAAATGCGTGCCAAGGTTCAAGACGCAAGTAATACTATCCAACATTTGAGATTTGAGCAGAGGCGAGAAAAGATAGACCGTTGGCTGTTGCCCCCAGATCCCTCAATAAATTACAGCAAAGCTCTAGAGCAACGCCACGAAGGCTCAGGCCTTTGGTTCTTAGCAAGTGGTGCCTTTACCAAATGGAAGATGCGGCGAAGTTCCTTTTTATGGCTTCATGGCATTCCTGGATGTGGTAAGACGATTCTTAGCTCCGCCATTATTAAGAACCTCGATAGTGTCCTATCTTCCCAGCCTCTCCTCTACTTTTACTTCGACTTTACCGATACAGGCAAGCAAACACTTAAGAGCATGATCCGCGCCCTTATTAGCCAGCTCTACTACAAGCATATAGAGACCTCGCAACAGCTGGATACTCTTTTTTCCTCTTGCGGAGACGGATATCGACAACCAACATGCCGATTACTTTGCGAGGCCTTCTTGCACATGATAGAGCAAGTCAAGGAAGTCTGGCTCGTTCTAGATGCACTTGACGAATGCCGTACAAGGAAAGGACCGTCGACGGAAGGATTACTATCGTGGATAAGAGAAGTCCTAAACTCGGAGCAAAGGAACGTCCATCTTCTTGTGACAAGTCGGCCAGAACAGGATATCGAATCCGAAATAATGGAGTTTGCTCATATAGACGACGTAGTGCCCATTCAGAGCAGGCTGATTACTAATGATATCCGTGCGTACGTTCGTACGAGAGTTAGAGAGGGTAATGGTCTTAAGAGGTGGCGATCGCAACCAGAAGTCCAGAATGAGATTGAAACCCGGCTTATGGAGAAAGCAGACGGAATGTAAGACTAAGTAGTCTTATTATTATTGGTTCATTATCTATAAGAGATGCTAATGGTTAGCAGGTTTCGATGGGCTGCGTGCCAGCTTGATGCGCTGGAAAATTGCCTAGAGTATCGCACTCTCCAAAATGCTCTCGCATCCCTCCCGAAGACGTTAGGCGAAACTTATGCCAGGGTCTTGCGTGATATCCCTGAGGAACACAAGCAAAATGCTATAAGAATTCTTCAATTCTTAACATACTCCGAGCGGCCACTAAGGATCGAGGAGGCCGTTGACGTAATAGTAGTAGATACGGAAGCGGATCAACACTTTAATCCAAAAAACAGAATGCCTGACCCTCACGAGATCTCGTGTTACTGTTCAAGCTTAGTGGTCGTAGTGCCCGCAAAGGAGCATTCGTACTTTAAAGATGACAAGTCCGTAGAGCTTCAGTTGGCGCATTTCTCGGTCAAGGAATATCTAACCTCAAACCGGCTTGACAAAGATATCGCGCAAAGCTTTCAGGCGACCGTTGCTAAAGCATCAATTGCGATAGTCTGCCTTGCGTATTTACTGCACTTAGACTCGGCACTTCTAATAACAGAAATCCAAGAGAGATTTCCGCTGGCGCAGTATTGTGCAAAGTATTGGATAACCTACGCTGCAGTGGCTGAGAGCAAGGACGAAACACTGCAAGGTTTCATCAGGGAGTTTTTCTGCTACCACATAAGTTCGTATAGGAACTGCTATAGCCTCTATCGCCCAGATTATCCAGGGTACCCTGGCCTAGACTTTAGAGAGGGACCAGCTTCAGCGTTATATTATGCATCTTTTGGAGGTCTGGTAAATACGGTAGAGTACCTGCTGAGTCAAGGGGCCGACATCTACGCGCAAGGTGGAAACTATGGTACCGCGCTCCATGCAGCATCGCATGGAGGCCACAACAAGATCGTCGAGCTACTGCTAGGCAAGGGCGCCGACGTCCACGCGCAAGGTGGAAACTATGGCACCGCGCTCCATGCAGCATCGCTTGGAGGCCACGACAAGATCGTCGAGCTGTTGCTGAGCAATGGCGCCGACGTCCACACACAAGGTGGACACTATGGCACCGCGCTCCATGCAGCATCGTTTGGAGGCCACGACGAGATCGTCGAGCTGCTGCTGAGCAAGGGCGCCGACGTCCACGCGCAAGGTGGACGCTATGGCACCGCACTCCATGCGGCATCGGTTAGAGGCCACGACAAGATCGTCGAGATTCTGCTGAGTAAGGGCGCCGACGTCCACGCGCGAGGTGGATACTATGGCACCGCGCTCCATGCAGCATCGTTTAGAGGCCACGACAAGATCGTCGAGCTTCTGCTGAGCAAGGGCGCCGACGTCCACGCGCAAGGTGGAATCCACGGCACCGCGCTCCATGCAGCATCGTTTAGAGGCCACGACGAGATCGTCGAGCTGCTGCTGAGCAAGGGCGCCGACGTCCACGCGCAAGGTGGAATCCATGGCACCGCGCTCCATGCAGCATCGGCTGGAAGCCGCAACAAGGTCGTCGAGCTGCTGCTAAGCAAGGGCGCTGACGTCCACGCGCAAGGTGGACGCTATGGCACCGCGCTCCAGGCATCATCGTTTAGAGGCCACGACAAGATCGTCGAGCTGCTGCTAAGCAAGGGCGCCAACGTCCACGCGCAAGGTAGAAACTATGGCACCGCGCTCCATGCAGCATCGCTTGGAGGCCACGACAAGATCGTCGAGCTGCTGCTGAGCAAGGGCGCCGACGTCCACGCACAAGGTGGACACTATGGCACCGCGCTCCAGGCAGCATCGTTTGGAGGCCACGACAAGATCGTCGAGCTGTGGCTAAGTAATGGCGCCGACGTCCACGCGCAAGGTGGACACTATGGCACCGCGCTCCATGCAGCGTCGGCTGGAGGCCACGACAAGGTCATCGAGCTGCTGCTAAGCAAGGGTGCCGACGCCCACGCGCAAGGTGGACACTATGGCACCGCGCTCCAGGCAGCGTCGTTTGGAGGCCACGACAAGATCGTCGAGCTGTGGCTGAGCAAGGGCGCCGACGTCCACGCACAAGC
>Ga0307515_10024033_pt1 | contig 10640 bp, 7 predicted proteins | sample 17_EM_MG_FD_194513 | JGI IMG/M metagenome (GOLD analysis project Ga0307515, IMG submission 194513) | Populus trichocarpa ectomycorrhiza microbial communities from riparian zone in the Pacific Northwest, United States - 17_EM | ecosystem: Host-associated > Plants > Roots > Unclassified | place...
AAAATGTATAAAATTATTTTAATTTTGGCCCTTTTTCCTAATAATATTGTTTTTAAAAATTTAATTTACAAAAAACAAAACCCCCCCCCCCCCCCTTAAAAAAAAAAAAAAAAACCTCACAGAGATGCACACTCTTATCTATATAAATGCAAAATTGGTTTTGTTGTTATTTTTGGTTATATGCAGATATGACCTTTTTTTATCCTTATTATTCCATGGTGAAGGCATCACATTATAATCTTATTTTGTATTATTTGGGACATGCATAAAATTTGCCTTTTTTTATTTTTAAAAAATAGTGATAAACTTTTAATATAGAAAAAAAGTAGAAATCAGAATCCTATCTAAAAATTCTTTTTTTATTGTTTTAATTGACCCCTCAAGTCAAATCAATCTGTGGTGCTCATGTCAATGCCATCCCTGATGACTCAAGTCCACTAAAAGAAGTCCAGGTGTCGCAATTAAAATGAATACTTCCATTATTCATTTATAAGACACTAAAAACTGATAGAATGTAAACCTGTTAACATTGCAATTCTATCAGAGATTTTAACAATTCCAAATTCTGACTTTGTAAATAGTGATTTTGCTTCAATCATGACTCAATTTTATGAGCATGCCAACAAGTTTAATTGTTTCCAGAACCTTGTTAAACTGCCCACGAATCATTGATCAAAGAGTGTTTGGTGGCTTCCCATGTGTCCAGAAAATGGATGAGAAAAAAAAATGATTCGGCAGAATTTCACCTTAAAACTGAACATTCCTAAACTATTTCAAGAACAGTCAACCTGCTTAAAAGAATACTACTATACTTTTCTCATACCAAAGCTTCAATATAACCTCATGTGTCAACTCCATCATACGATACCATGCAACTATCAAATTATACATGCTTGATTCAAGATACATCATGTATATCATTAGAAAAAGGTATTTGCATATATTTGAAGTTCTAATTGATAAACATTTTTCATTTGCATTAAATCAGTGCCACTGAATTGGTATACATTTAGGGATTCTTAGGAGTTGGTGGGAGGGATGGCAACATGCATATGTGAGTTCTGATTATCTGATGATTATTATTTTTAAAGATCATGCATAAAAGTGATGAGTTTTGGGTCTTTTGACTGTAGATGTTGATGTCTTTGTCCAGGGTCAGCTGTGAAAATGATTGTTTCCAGTGCAGTCATATTATGACTGTTTACTATGTCCAATTAATCATTTTAGATAAACGAGTGGAAATAGACTTTTGCAAGTTAATACTGCTTCTTTTTCTTTCCAAGAACATGAAGGCATGAAATCGATTCAAATTTTAGTTTGTTTGAATTTTGGGGAATCATGCTGTACTACTGTTTATGTAAATGATGTAAAAAAAACAAAACTCATCCTCAACAATTAAGATAAGGTGTCTTACTAGTACAAATAATGGTTTGATTAGTGGTGGATTTTGAACAAAATTCTAGGAGGTGCAAGAATATGGCTAAATATAGAGGCTGTATCAGCACTCAATTCTTTTCATGTCAATTTCGGAGCAATGAATTTAATTTGGTCAAAACTCAAATAAAATTAATAGGTTAAATTTCAATATATTTTAGTTTAATATTAATGATCTAGAACATTGAGCACCTTGTACAAATATTACTTGAAAACTGTGTGAAAGAGGAAAAATATTTTGACTCTTTTTAACCATGTGTTTTTCTTTTCCTTGAAAATGATATTTATGTATGAGGTAAAGAGACATTTAGTTTTGAAAAGACATGAAAATTTGAAACCAAAGATCCAACTGCAAATAAAATTTGAGTTTCGGGACTGAATTGAATTATTTGAAAAGCTTACTTTAAGATTTTTTTTTTCTTTTTATATCTCTAGTTTTCTTATTTATTCTAAAAAGATTTCACCATGGAAAGTTAAGAAAACATATCTATTGAATACAAATTTTATAAAATAGAAAATAAGGGTCTTGGTTGGCGTAAATTGAAAATAATAAAAGTAATAGCCATAAAACATTAGATGAACCAAACAAGGCCCTTAATTTTATAGTGGAGAATATGGAAAACAAATATTTTGATGTTTTCTAGTTTTCTGGAGAATTGGAGAATTAAAATGTATTTCAAAGAAACAGTTTACATTTTCAATTTTCATAGGAGGTTCATTTTCAATGTTTATAGATGTTAAAAAAAGTGTAAACATCCTAGGGGAGGCTGTTGCCCTCTCTTGTCTCTGTGAGGATCTGCCATTGGGTGATTTCTTTAGATATGTGTAGCTATAATATCTTAGAACGATTAGGTCAAGATGATTTGCAGTGATTTGAAGTGGGAAATATGCCAATTCTTCCCAACATTGATGGGATTGCTATTAGATAAAATAAAAGAACATAGACGTCATTCAGTGGAGGATATGTCTTTCACAATATCTGGCCATTTGGTTCTTTTTTGAGATCACGGTATGGAATTCTTTGTTTCAATTGGCAGGATGGTTTGGCAACTACACTAGTCCAGCAGTGTCATCAGTCACAACTGACTGTGCAAAGAATCATTGAGACAGCAGGAGACAACGAGGCTCTTCTTTTTGAAGGTTTGAATGTGAATGACGAAATCCAGAAAGTTCTCTCGAAGTATGAAGAGTTGAAGACCCCATCAGTGGTTCCTGCTGTACCTGAACCTGCTTTGATTCCTGTTGCTGTTGAGCCTGATTCACCCATTCATGCCAAAGAAGATGTCTTGATCAGGAAACCTGCAGGTCCACAAGATGGAACCCACGGAGGGAGCAGTGATGATATGATAGATGATCTTGATGAAATGATATTTGGTAAGAAGGGAGGGAGTGCATCTGAAGGTGCGCAAGACCCAAAGAAGCAGCAATTCTCCAAGGATGACCTCATATCCTTCTGAGCTACGTTCTGTATACAGATGATTCCATATTTAGGAGGTAGGGCTTTTGATACGAGGCCATTTAGGTGCTGAACACAATTGAATTTGAATTGAATTTAAATGGTTATTGCATTCATAAAAGGTGGGTAGTGGCATCTCTTTGCACAGTACTTTCATTGTTTTATGTGTATTTTTCTGTCTTCTGCAAGTAGTTTATGCATGGATTTTGCTATATAATCTGCTTTGGGGAGTTGACAAGTGATATAGTTTTTATTTTGCACACTTGTTATATATACCCTTGCAATAATTTTGCTACTTGTTATAATATCGTCATATTCTTACTGGATGGAACTGTTGAATGCACACAGCTGAGCTCAAACGACATAGAAGAACCGTGCGCCTTGCCTTCCTCATCGACAATTTATGTTTATTATATACTTGGCCAAGTATGCTAGGTTATGTCCGCCTCGGGACTATCCTTTTTGTGTCAGCCTGTATAGTTTAAAATTACTTTAAATTTTTTATAAAAAAATTAATATTTTTATTGTATTTAAAAATATCATTTTAATACATTTCCAAAAAATATTTTAAAAACTTAATATATTTTTAAATAAAAAATATTTTAAAAAATAATCATAACCATTCTTTCACACCTGAAATATCCTTATAATTAAGTGGTTTTACGTGAGAACAGACCAAAAGAAGAAGAGAGTTTTGCCTCGCGGGCTTCCAGCTGTTTATTAACGTTTAACATGACAGATCTATGTGCGTTGGGACCAGGTTGTGAAATGCATCATAGTTTGGAGTTTTGTTTTGTAATTATTTCTATTACTTACATAAAAAAAAAAGTTTTAAATAAGAATTTTATCACATGTAGTGAAATTACTAGATGGCCGGGGCAATCTTAAATTTTTCTTAACATAAAAAAAAAAAAATTAAGAGACTATTTGTTTTTTTTTAAAAAAAAGAAAAATATGATATCTGAGTTAATTTTTTGAATAGATTCAACAAGATATGTTAATTTAATAATATAATTAAAAAAATATCGATAACAAATAAAACAAACAAAAAAAATTTGGCAATAATTAACTATAAAAAAATTTAATGTCAATATCATACTCAGGAGAAGAAAAAAGACATCACCACCAAAAAGAGCACACCAAGATAGTTTTGATGTCATTGCGAAAGGTTGCACGATGACACTAAAACAAACCGCACACGTTATCAAAACAATGATCCAGAAAGCAAACAAAACAAAATATCATGGAATGAATATCTTGTGCTTATAATTTAATACAAAAACAAAATTTCTTTTTAAAATAAGTTAGACATAACCAAGAATGACAAATAAAATGAAAGATAACCCTATCATTTTCAAAATTAATGAAAAATGCTATAAAAAGAAAAAATATATATAAAGAAACTCAATCTCCAATTAAATAAATGTTAAAGAACAAAACTAAAAAAAATATGAGCTTAAAAAAGAAAGAAAAAAACTTAAGCAAATCGAGTGAATCTTCTAAACTTAAGTTAATCTCACAAACTCACAACTTATAAAATTTTAGACTCAGGCTTAACTAAGAAGTTTAATTTCCAACCAATTTAATGTTGAAAAATGAAATGAAAAAAAATAATCATTTTTTTTTTTGCAAAATAAAATCAATAGCAATAAAAAGAATGAAAATTAAATCTAATAAGAAAAGAAAACTTAAGGAGAATGAAATCATAAAGAATATTTAATTTTTAAAATTATATCAAATAAAACAAATAACAATAAAAAATATAGGGACCAAATCTGACAAATGAAAAAAAAATTGAAGGGGGGTGAAATTTAAAAAACAAATCTAATTTTATAAATTATTTCAAATAAAATAGTAATCAAAAGAACAATAACCAAATCTGAAGGAAAAACAAATTGAAGGGGTGTTTAAAAAATTTGAAGGGTCAGGCACAAAAATCCAAAAGGTGGGAGAAAATAAGATAAAAAAAAAAGAAAATGTCATAAGCATCAAACCAAAGATCAGTAAGTCACACGTGTTGCTTAGAGATAAAGGGGCTACTGAGTTGATTCAAATGACTTCCTACAAGTCACCATTTCACCATCAAACACCCCTTCACGCGTCGTCGAAATAACGCAAATACATCCTATGTGTTGATGCATGCATTACACATGCCAACCAGTTTTGATTTTTTTTATAATATTTTATATTTATTAAAATATTGAATTACCTCTCAATCAACTTAATTATAACTAAAAATCAAGATAATAACTAATAAACTCTTTGAAAAGAATATATTATCCCCAATAACATAACAATGCCGATGATTTTATTTGTTTTAGAAGAGTAAAATTATCATCATATATCCAGGATGTAATAAGTTTATGTGTACCATGAAACCTTAATTTTTTTTAGTTTTTTTTTAAAGATAATTATATAATATATCCATTAATGAATTCGCATTTATATGTTGCCATATCATTTAATAATTATAATTGGGTTACAACCTGCATTTCACTTAATATCAAACCATTTTTTTAAAAAATTAAAAAAAATAAGCATTACTAATATTTTTTTCTAATTGCATATAAATTTTTAATAAATGATTTTAAAATCTAGTTAGTTAACCCATGTTTTGTCATGGGTAGGATAAAAAAAAAAAATTAACACCAAAAAATGAATGAGCAGCAGGGGTTTTCAATGAAAAGAAAAAATCTTTATTGCAAATAAAAAATTAATTTATATATTTAATTTAATAAATTAAGAACCATATGCATCAATAAATACAAAAAAAATTGTTAACACTAAATAAAATCTAAACCGAAAAGTTAAAAAATAAATATAAAATAAAATATTTGATTTCGTAATATATGGTATAGATCTATTTGGTTTTCGAAACTTTGTATTTTGTCAATGCTTCAATTAATTAAATGATAATAAAAATAAACATGTATTTGAAAGTTATTGAATAAAATTAAAAGAAAAAAAATATTATGTAGGGTAGCATGTAAAAAAAAAAACAATGTTATAATATAAGTTAAAAACCAAGTGAAAATTAAATGCTATACTATTAAAAAATATCACAATATTTTTTTAATTAATATATTTTAAATAATTTCAATTAAAATTAAAGTCCAGGCATCTCACCTTTTTATTAATTAATAACTCTTAATTAATCTTAATGTTAAAAAAGGGCTAGACACCTAGGGTTGGGTCCTAACATGCCTTACACAGTAAAAGAAAAAAAACGACACGTGCTTGGGCTTCTCTCTCTGTGAATGCAGGTTTTCCGTCCTTTTTTTGAAAAAAAATTCCAAGTCAAAACAATGTATGGTTTCTTTACCCAAATTCTAATCACTATTATGGTAATAAAAAAATCATACGTGTTTTTTCATCTAAAAATATATTTTTACATAAAAAACATAATAAATACCCTTAAAAGATTATATAAAAAAAAAGAACAAAGAATAAAGAATTTTATAGAATGAAAAAAACCATAAAAACAGTTAAAAATAATAACAAATCTTGGAAAAAAAATTGAAAGAAAAAATAATTTTTAGAAAAACAATCTTCAAAGAAAAAATATTTCTAAATTAAATATAGTTTCAGTTCCAATTAGACAAGAATTTAATTTGTAGCTAGTTCGAAAGTCTTATGAGCATGTATTTCAGGTTTAATTAAAGAAAATTAAAAGAAATGGTTGAAATTAGTCATGATTGATAAAAATAAAATACCGATACAATTAAAAGACCAGAGCTCAAAATGAAGAGGATAAAAAAATCTGGAAGTCCAATTCATTTAATTGAAGGCTTAATTTAGAAGCAAAATTGGAATTAAAGGTAAAATTGGCTTACAAAATTTGTAAGCCAAGTACTAAAATGAAGAGATGAGAAAGTTTATCCCTATTAATTTAATTAAAAGCTTAATTGAAGAGAAAAATACAGATTTGACATCAATTTTATTGAAATTGCATAAATTATAAATCTAAGTATTAAAAAAATGTTAACCAAGCAACATCAAAAGATTTGTTAGATGTTCTAGTTAATTTAGTGATAAGATTTAAGGTTAAGAGAAAAATTTTTAATAAAAGTTTTTAAGAAAAATGGGTTAATATAAACTTTAAAAAGATATTAAATAATAAAAATAATTTTTAATTAATTTAATTTATGTTTAAAAATGAATTATTAATAAAGATCTGATATTATAAAAAGATTGGAATAAAAAGATTGGAATAAAGAGGTTACAATCCTTTGTTATTGGCCCATTTTTTGCTTGAGTCCAGCTGGTGATACACCGTCATCTGCCAGATTATTCGATGCTATTGTTTGTGGGTGCATCCCAGTTATAGTTAGTGATGAACTGGAGCAGCCTTTTGAAGGAATACTAGATCACAGAATCAATTTGGGCATTTAAGTTGATGGGGGGGACTTATGAAGTCCAATCCAACTCGTCTTTAGTTTGGATTCTTTAGTTTATAAGAGAAATCAGCTGGATCGTTAGTCAAACAGATCCCTACGTAGCTTGATTCAGCCTTTGCTGATGAAAGGTTCTGTGTTGTGGAAAGTTAATATTGTTGTTTTGTTCTTTTTGGGGTCAGGGTTATTTCTTTCTTTCTTTTCTTCCCTCTCCGTCCAGATCATAAACTCTTATCATCCTCTTTGATGTTAAGGCTTTCATTTGGATTCGTTGAAACTTTTGGGCTTTGACAAAAAGGAATGATGCCAAGGTATTGTAGAGTTCTCCTGTGTTTGGATGGGGAGGAATGCTAGAATCGGCATGTTGATGAGTAAATCTTGCAGAGAATAGTAAGCATGTGCTTGTCTCTTGGTATGATCAGCGAGTGCCAGTTCTTATGGTTTGATGCATTGCAAAAGCTCCTTGTTGCATCCATGATGTTTGAACAATTCCATGGAGCATCTTTCCTGTTACAAAAGATTGTAGCAATGGATGGTCTGGTTAGTACAATATGGATAAATAACATTACTTTTTCTCCTCAGAAGTTTCAAGCGTCGGTACGAGGTTGTAGGAAGTTGTAACGTGGATTGCTGATTGTTATGGCAGGCATGCTTTCAATAATGATTGTTACAGGATTTATGCTATTCTTGCTTTCTTTTTCTGATAGCAATTATTTATTTTAGTAACTTGTTTCTTTATATGCTTATTTGACTTGTGCTCCTGTTTCAGTGAAATTCTTGGCAAACCATTCTTGTATACTTGTTTTTTTTTATAAAAAAAAAGCATCATTATTGCTTTGTTCTGATAAAAATGCAACAGAGGTTCATCACCATTCTTGTGTCGTCAAGCAATTCTGCTGTTGTTTAAGATTGTTCTGTCCTCAAGTTTCTAAAACTGCTGTCTATCATTACAACTTGCATTTTAGTGTTACACTTGTAGAAATTGTTTGAAAATGATTGGTATCTTTGCTTGAAGTTTGAAGACATGTTCTGTTTTTATCTCCTGTGCAAACATGTGGCTGTTAAATTGGTGAGTGCCCTTGTGATTGTTAACTTTTTTCGGATTAGGACCGGTTAACCGGAGCAAGACCCTCGGCAAAGAGTTTCCTGTAAGTGCACAATGTTCATTCATGGGCTTTGTTCAAGTCTGATGGTTCCATGGAATTATTTGCACCTGACAAGAGTCGAACCTGGAATATCTTGAACAGGAGCACACCGCCAGGTCGCAGCTCCTCTCCTTCAGGCCACCTCCATGGAGTTATTTGTGATTGTAAATGTGCCAGCTTTACTGGGTTCCATCCTTCATAGCACAAGACGAACTTCTCTCTCATTACAAATTATATTACAGTTACCTTACAATTACAAATTATAAACAAAACTTATGATTAATATTGAACTATCACAGCTCCCCTCTCATTCTATTGTTCAACTATATTGGAATCTAGAGCAAAGTATCAATACACATAAGGAACATATGAAACCTTCCAAGATTGCAGAGAAAACCACGCATGCAGAAGAATCAACATCCACCATCCACATAAGACTAAGCAAACTGGCTATTCTGTCATTTCTCATATAAATTGTTAAGTTAGTTAAAAGTTAGTTATAACTGTTAAGTTAGTTAAAAGAAGTTAGTTAGAATATGTGTATATATATGTATTCATGTACTCTGAGAAAAGTAAGAAAAATAAAAGAAGTAAATGCTGCATGCAGATTGCAGATTTTCTAAACGTATAATTCCTTTTCTTTCTCACAAAAAAATTCATACTTTTCTTCTTTCTCTACTTCTGCATTATTCAACTTTTCTTCTGCAGCAAATTCTTCATGGTATCAGAGCTATATTTCTGAAAATATAAACTTATCCTTTATCATCATTAGAAAGATTCAAAATCTTTGTAGTTTTAAAAACCTTTCTGCCATCATCTTCTTGATTCCTTCGAAACTTCAAAATGTCTGATCATCTTGAAGAAAATGCTTCTACAGCATATAAAGATGCATTCAATACCACTACTCTAAATCTTTCTGATGATTCTTCCAGCTACTACTACCTCCACCCTTCTGATAATCCTGGTGCACTTCTAGTTTCTGAAATTTTCACTGGTGAAAATTATATTGCATGGAGTAGAGCCATGACAATTGCCTTAACAGTGAAAAACAAGATTGCCTTCATTGATGGTTCTTTAGTTCAACCAAACACCACCAATCAATCACTTCGTGTGGCATGGCTAAGATCAAATAATCTGGTTCTGTCATGGCTGATGAATTCAATTGCCAAGGATATACGCAGCAGCCTTCTTTACTTCACAACGGCATTCGACATTTGGGAAGAATTAAGAGTTCGATATCTTAGAAGTGATGGACCAAGTGTCTTCAGTTTAGAGAAATCTTTAAGTTCCATTTCTCAGAACTCAAAATCTGTCACTGAATATTTCAGTGAATTCAAGGCGCTATGGGATGAATACATCAGTTATCGTCCAATCCCAAACTGCAAATGTGGAAATCTTGATTCATGCTCATGCAACATTTTAAAGCATCTAACAGATCGACAATAATCAGATTATGTTATGAAATTTTTAGTAGGACTTCATGATTCTTACTCAGCAGTCAGAAGCCAATTATTGCTTCAAACTCCTTTGCCATTCATGGGCAGAGTCTTTTCCCTGCTTCTGCAAGAAGAGAGTCAGAGGTCCCTAACAAATGCAGTAGGGATTCCCATTGATTCACAAGCAATGGTTGCTGAACAATACCATAATCCAAATTCCAGATCAGGTTCAACATATACTACACGCTTTGCTAAACAAAAAGGAAAAACTGAGGCAACCTGCTCCCACTGTGGATATCCTGGACATATTGTTGATAAATGTTTTCAAATTATTGGATACCCTCCTGGATGGAAGGGGCCAAGAGGGAAAAGATTTGCCACCATGCCACATGCCAGCAGAAATTTTCAAAGATTACCCACTGCACATAACACTGCTGTCTTGGAGCAACATCTTGACACTCCTAACATTGTTTTCTCTCAAGAACAGATGCGGAATCTACTCACTCTCGCAAATAGCATTTCCAACTCAAAGATAAATAATGCTACTAAAGAAGTATCTATATCAGGTATATCTTTTTCATGTCATACAATATCTTCACCTCAGAACAAATTTTCTTGGATTCTTGATACAGTTTCATGTCATACAATATCTTCACCTCAGAACAAATTTTCTTGGATTCTTGATACAGGAGCAACAGATCACATGATCTGTAGCCCCCTTCTTTTCGAATCCATTATTCTGCCTAAAACTCAGTCCAAAGTTCATCTGCCAAAT
>Ga0307515_10024034_pt1 | contig 10639 bp, 10 predicted proteins | sample 17_EM_MG_FD_194513 | JGI IMG/M metagenome (GOLD analysis project Ga0307515, IMG submission 194513) | Populus trichocarpa ectomycorrhiza microbial communities from riparian zone in the Pacific Northwest, United States - 17_EM | ecosystem: Host-associated > Plants > Roots > Unclassified | place...
GTATGGCTGGTTGGACCTCATTAATTCATTCGGTACCTGCGAGCGCTTTTGTTTGCCTAAACCCCGCTCTAAATGACCCGGTGCGTTAAACAACTGACAAATTTCCAACGTCGAGTGGGGGGGGGGGCGGTGGGAGTCCAACCACGGTCGACTGATCGAGCGCGGAGTCAAACGCGTGAGTGTAGTCGCGTCTGTAGAGATAGAAAACACTTTTGGGCGGCGATTGGAAAGAAGCCAGCTGTTGGAAAACTTTCATCCAACGCCCGCGACCCCAAACATTTAACCAATTTTCGTCCAGGTATGGTGTCACCCATGTTGGCGAAACACTGAGTATGACTTACGAGCGACCCCCAGCGACACACTCAGCTGTACATATGTGGAGCATATACACCTTTGAAGCAGAGGACCGCCGACAGACATTGAAATGGATATATTCATGTGCGCATATATAGTAGTACAGGATACAAAAAGAAACAGGTAGAGAAACAAAACAAACTGCAGGGAACAAAAATTCGGCCACGCGGATTGCCTCCACGTTCCGCCCAACATAGCTGTTAGTGTTACATGAAAATAGGAAAATCAGATCCATGGATTGCGCCCATTCCTTTTAAACGGTTCTACTCGATACTTCACCTCCTGGACCCAGCTCTCCAACGGCTCTACCCTAGGGTTTCCCTCCAAAGAAGTGATTATCTCGATTCTCTTCAGCGGTACGCCTCTGGAATGTCGGATCCGTGCTACCTCAGTGACATGTTCAGCCAACTCCTCCCACGAACCGCCCTCGGGGTGTTTGATGACGAGAACCTGGATCGGAGGCGTTCTATCCTGTGAGAAGATGGGAAAACAGTGGGGGAGACAACTGTCCAGCACCACTTCGTGCAGTTTTGGACATTTCTTAAACATCTCCACGAATCTCCCGGTAATCTCGGTGGAATTGGCCACGAAATCGGATGGGGGTTCTATGTCGATGGAGAATGAAATGACATTTCCCAGAGGGAACGATAACAGGGCGGAAACTGCTTGATCGAATAGAATGGAGAAATCCCATTCCGGGTCCGGATCCTCTGGGGGTGTTCCAGCGAATTGCTCGGTTTCGTAGGAAATCCAGAAGCTGGCGTCAGAGGGGGAGTGTAGTTGCAAGGAGCATTCTTTGCGTCCAATCTGGTCCGAAACACGCATTACGACCCGGTCAACCACTCCGACAGAGTATTGTTCTAAGAATTCGTGCAAAGATGGCGGGAATATTCCATCAACACTGCCCGGGAGTACGTCCACCAAGCGTGCGTTCGTTGAGGATGGGCAAATGAGGTGTGAGGCGAGCTGCGGCACGTGGCTTATGCTAAGCAGGATAGACCGGACGCGTTGGAGGGTGACGGTCCTGTTTGGTGGCGAAACGTCGTCGATCACGGTGGAATCGATGTGGATCGAGACATCCTCCAAGGAAGGGGTGGCCTCCAAGAAGTCAAAAAGCCTCGTCGCAGAGCACTGTGTTTGGAAGTTGTCGCAGAGCCTGAGGACCGTGAGATTGGGGGCTCTGATGTAATCCAAGCCTATGAACGCGAGCCCGAACAGCTTCAGGTGCTTCAACGCGTGCCCAACGAAGGTCATGGATGGGAAAGGCGGTGACGTCTGGTTGGCGTTGATGACCAATACTTGGAGTGGAGAGAGCGCGTCGCCCCACTTATCAATGATCTCCTGGATTCTGTCCCAAGTATGGTCGACGGAAAGGGCTGTGATTCTTTTCCCAGGAGAAAGCGTTGGAAGGGTCTGATCTCTTGAAAGACGTCTGCGCCGGAAACCTGGAGGGGAAATGTGTACGTCCAAAGTGCATCCACCCGCGCGTTCGAAAAACAGGTTTGCCAAGGGTTCTACCATATCCCTTCCGCCAAACCTAATGTGGGTCCAAAACGTGGGATAGGTAGTGATGGTCCGATGCCAGTGGGTGCAAACGTGAGTGAGGTTGATCAACATTTTATGGTCGTCCAGGTGTGTTGCGATCAAAATGAGGATCTCCCGGGGCAGGCGATTGATGGGAAGCTGAGAGTTCATCCAGCGACGGAATTTTGAGAGAGAGAGCGAGCCGGACCTTTCGAGAACATCGGCCTAAAGAATATCGAGCGTTCAGAACGAGGGGAATATACTACAACGCCTGCGACCAACCTCTTCACGCGTGAGCCTGGGGAAACTTAAATCAGCGTTCAACAACGATAATCAGGGGTTGAACATGTATGGACTGACGTTGCGGAAAACTCTTGGCTATTGAGCTTCTCGCTCAACGCGAGGATGAGCTGAGGGATCGTCAGTTTCATCCCAGGGTTGGTTTCCTTGTCCATGTCCTACGTTAGGGGGTGGCGGATGGGGGTGGGTCGGTGTCAAGTGACGCGGGCGTGGGAACCATTGGAGTCGGACCATCGGAGACTGACCTTTGGGGCAACTGAGCCCGGACTCATTCCACGTGGCTGCTCGAGGAGACCGTAAGATCAAGTGTACTACAAGGTACTACAGCGAGCGTGAAGCCACACATAAGATTGACACCCTCCCAGGGCACCCTCTCTTCTAAGACACAGAACAAGGGGAAGGTAGTAAACCAAGTACAGAAGCATGCGTTTTATGTAAGTCAGTTCTCACTCGGTGATATTTCTCAAAAGGTGTGGAAGTCCTTGAGAGGAAATATAGCGGTGTCGTGGACTCGGCATATTTGCTTAAACTATTGCTGCCTCCTAGCACAAGATTCCAAGGCAAGCGGATGTGCAATTCGGATTTTATAATTCGGAATTGTTTGCCTCCGCTTCCTGTAGGACCTCCACGCGGAGTTGCCGGACAAGATCTACGATACACTCTCTAAAACTCCGATATGTCACTCCCAAGTCCTCCGTCACAGGAGTACCGTCCAAAGAAATATTCTTGAATGGAGGTATGTCCTCTTTAGGAGGGAGGACGTCCTCAGCCCACTCCGGGAATTCTTCCTTGATAATCTCCCCCACCAAATGGTAATTAAATTTCTCCGGGGAACAGGTCGTGTACCTCCCGTTCGAGGAAGGCCCGGAAGGGTTGGGTTGGAGGGCAGCCTCGACGTGAGCTAGCGCTACATCCCTAACGTCTACCCAGAGCGGAGCGAGGGGCTGGGGGAGGTGAGAAGAGCGGAAGTCACCGCGGACGATGTTTTTGATTTGGCGGTTGGGGTCGTTTAGAGAGGCGAGTCCAGATGCACCGAGAGGGTGGACCCACGGTCCGAGGATGAGTGGAGGACAGAACACTGTTAGGCCAAAGGTGCCGCCGTTCGAGAGAGTTGATGGTTTGGTGGGTCTTCCGTGCCCGGGGTAGCTAGGATCACTTTGGAAGTGGATCACTGAGAACATGAGTGATCACTGGGATAGATCGAAGGGCTCACAGTCTCAAATGTTGTAAATGCTTCGACGTAGGGTCTACATCAGCCCAGGCTTCCAACTCAGCAAACTTCTTTCCAGCCCTATACGCAACCAAAGGGTCATCACTCCTCGCACCCGCTTCATACGTTATTGGGTTCCAATTATCCGCAGTGTAGTGATTCCCGTCCGATCCAGGAGTGACCTCCTTCGTGATATCAAGCACGGCCGCGACGGAGGATGTGAGTACGAGGCGTTTGAGAATGGGATTTTTCCGGGAAGCTTGGAGGATGGAAAGCGTTCCGGAGATGGCGGGATCGATCAGGGTTTTGGAGAGGGTTGAATCTGTTGAGGATCCGTTTGGTAGCGGCTGTAAAGACGAGGAGTCGCGGGGGATGTTGTCAGAATTCAGAATGTTGAGAAAGTAGATGCTAGATGTTTCGTCGTTATCACGGGCGCAACAAAATGTAATCAGGAATGCTCCTGGGGTTCAAATGGATGTCGTAACGACGAATCGGGGAAGGGAGGAATCATTCGAATACCCCAAAGCGATTCACCCGTGGTAGATCAGAGGAAAAAAAACTTACGACTCACACTCGCACAATGAATGATGACATCGACGTCTATCGCGAGGTCAGAGTCGAACGCTCCAAAAGCGCTAAGATCGCCAGTAACAACCATCTCCAACAAATCCTTGAATCTTGACCGCCTCTCTGCGAAATCCTTGGCCTTGGATTCTGATCTCGCAGTCACCACGACCACGATATTCCCGCGTTCGAGCAGGATATCCACGATGTGGGCGCCCAGGAAACCTGTCCCTCCCGTGACGAGAATGCGACTATGTAGGTAGAGGGGAATATTGTGGTTAGAATGAGCCCTTAGCGTTGCTTAGCACCGACCTTTGCTTGGGCGACATGGTTGACGGGAATGAGTTACGTAAAGTTTAGTATGGTTTTACAGGGCATATCAGGGGAGCTACATACCGACAACTTGGTGCCCACCCGCTCTCCAACTCATGAGGAACGCGTAGACAGCGGTCGGAAGCCGGTCAGGTCACAGCCACCGACCGGGGTGGTGCTTGTGCGGTTCGGGGTACAATCTAGGGTGCGCGTCACTCTCCGACAGCGGCGAATTGGGTGAATATTTCCGGGTACCAGTCCCCGCTCTTGAAGATTGAATGCTTCTGGGTGGGCGGAAATGCCTGTATTTCCTTTTTGCGCGTTGTAGGACTGTCCGGGAGAGAATCGTTGCCTATTATAATTATGGGATCACGGCACGAAAAAATATCTCCGACTCGACAACGAAGTACTTTCAGGAAATCCCGTCTGGCAGATCTCTTCAACGGATAGACGAACTGTCAGTTTAGGTTGTCTGCGGGCCACCTGTATACGGTCGACTTTCCGCCCACGATCGGATAACACGCAGGACCCCGGAAAATGAGGGAGGTACGGCGGGCGGATCCGGTGAACGCGCACAGTAGGCGTAGCAAAAGTGCTCATGTGAACAGACGAAGGGGATCATTGCAGGAGGAAAACCGAGACCATTTGTCTCTGGTGTTGCCTCAACCCCAGATGTTCACAATCCAGACCAGGAACACCGGTCATTATGCATCAACTCGCTCTTAAGTCTCTTGTGCAGAGGTAGGTCAACGAAAAAAAAAAGAAAGAGATAGAACAACAAACAAAACAAGCAGAACAGTCAAAAGTCCTCGTTACTTCGATGAGACACCACTCCCCGCTTCCCGCCGTTGACGTTCGCGTTCTCGGTTCGGCACTCCCGTGTCCTCCTCCGCAAACGATCCACTAGCTGTCGTAAGCGTCCAGCTATCCTGCACAATCCAACTTGACATCATCTCTCCACTTCCCGCTGCTCCCATCTCACCGAGATCACCGGACCCCGTTGAATCTCCAAGATCTCCAAAAGCACCAGAATCGCTCAAGTCGCTCCCTCCACGACTGCTGCGTCCCCGTTCAGTGTCGCTACCAGAGGCGGTTTGAAACTCCCCGAAGTCCCCGAAGGTATCGAATGTGGAATCATCTAGTTCGCGTGAGAATGATGTGGAAAAAGTGAAAGGGTCTGCGTCACTGGTGGCTGCTGAGTCTGAAAACGGACCAAATCCACCGTCCTGCATGAGCTTGATGTGTGAACACCGTGAAGAGTCGAACCTATAGATCGTACTCACGTCGTCGGCTTCAAAGTGATCGTCGTCACCTGGTCCGTAACCCCGAGCAGGATCGAAGACATCCTGCAATGTACCACTTCACTAACTCGGGAACAAGGGGCATGAATGGGATACTCACGTCAAACCCTTCTGACAGCGGTCTGCGGTCCATCCCTCGCCTCCTCGGAGAAAATGCATCCTGTTACAAGGTGTTTGTTAGGTGAGGTGCTTGAGAACCACTGCTACTAACGGGAAGTGTGTTTTCTGAGATCATATCTTGCGGGTCGCGTGCCGCTGCCGAAGGTCTAAATGTCGATGACGCCAACCAACCACTCGCATCCTCGTCATCGGAATCCTCATCATCTGAGGAAGACCCAAAATCTTCGGGAAACTTGAACGCCTATGACGAAAACGTGAGGATGTGGAAGCTAACGACGACTGAGAGGAAACAAGATATCCAACACCAACCCGAGAAGATCCAGCATGGCCACTCGAACTCGGTCCACCCTCGTCGCCCACTCCGGGATCGGAATGGGTGCTGCTTTCCCTCCTCTCTGCCGCACTCCTTCTGAACTCCTTTTGACTCTCAGCGACTTTACTTGCGATCTCCTTCACTGCTCCTACCGCGTTCAGTCCACTTCCGCCTGCAGAAGATGAGGTGCTAGCGGTCGTGGTGGCGATATCATGTTCATCTACCTTCCAAGAAGTCGCACTTCCGGGTCTTGTCAGGGAGAGAGCAGGTTTCCCTCCCCCGAGGAGACTTGTGTCCTTGTTTTTGGTTTCTTGGTAGCGGCCGGTGACATAGTCATTCCATTCTGGTTGGGGTGTGAATTTCATGATGGTGAGGCGGAGGTCGGGAGAGGAGTGTTCTAAGGTGGTGAGGACGTCCTCTGAGATGAGTGTGAGATGGCCCATGTATCCCAACCGCAGGCCTTTCGGTTTTGAACTAGGGATTGTCCGTCGGGTTCTAATTTCGAAAGGGCAAATCCAGGGCGCACCTTTCTATATCGTTTTGTTTCTGGCCCTCTACTATTCGATGCATAACCTTAGCGTCCCGGAATAGTGAAACTATCAGTTCCCTATTATACCCGTGCTCGTCGCGTCCAGTTAGAATTTGGTGAATGATGTCGTAAACCACGCTGTGGAGGAAATTATTCCATGGAAACTCGAAAAATAAATCCTGCCAACGGGATAGGTAAACTCCCAAACATTAGACGGGGACTACGTTACTCACAAGCAAAGTCGACAGGACGTTCAGCTCCAGAAATCGCTTCTTGAGCCTCTCCCCCAACGGTAAACTCATCCGTGTGCTCGAGGATAGAGTCTTCCTCGAATTCTGCCTCGAACTCTTGCTCATCCGATGGGCGGTCCCAGACCCAAAGGAATCCGTGCTCTTGCGTTTCTGGCTAGTCGTGTACGTGGGGCTATCTGGGACAGGGGAAGTCGAGTGGGGAGTGCGGATTGTGTTTTGAACGGGAGAAGACGATTCCGGAGGCAGCGAGGCACTCATGGGCGGAGGAGACATCGAAATCTCCTCCATTGCTTCGTCATCTGAGCTTCCGGGTTCTTCGACAATCATGTCTTCGTCAGAGTCATGCGATAACATTGGACGTCCAGTTGATACGGGTAGTTCGCCCGCAGGTTCGGCGGGATCTTCTTGATCATCCATTGCATCTGCGTCTCTATCCGCGCCGTTCCCTATTGAGATGACCTTTGCAAGTTCTTCCAGTGAGGATAGCCCACCCCGCAATCGCCCCATGCTGTCGTACAGATGATCGAACTCCGATGAGCGGTTCAGAATAGCCATGTTGGAGGCGTGTAACAGTTCAGCGTAGAGCTCGCAGATTCTATATCGTTCGAAAGTGAGGGGGTTGATGTCACCAATTGTTGTAGATATTGTCCCTGTCTAAACAAACATGGTCAGAAGCCGTGGGAGGGTGAGCGGGAAAGGTGGTTCACAAGCGACCGAGGTTGCACAAGATACCGTTGGAAGTCCTCCAGGCGGTCACACATGAGGTCTAGCAGCGGGCCGAGATGAACAACCCCCATACGGTCCACCATCTCCTGCATAGCTTTCTCCAACAGCTGCCGCCCCTCTTTGTTGGAATAGGTGTGGATCTGTTGTTGGTATTGAATGAGCCTATTCCGTAGAGTGTGGAATAGATACGGTTCAAAATAGTCAGAGTTATTTTGCCGAATGAGTTCGATGATGATTCCAATCGAATGAATCACGGCGGAAGTGGAGGATTCGTGGTTCGGGAGCCCTTCGGGTCTGAAAGCTCCCGTTCCTTCCGGGACTGGAGGGTCCGGACCGTACTGGGTCAAAATATACTGGGTAAGTTGCGAGAGACTATCCCGTAACGCCAATTCTCGGGCAAAAAGATTTGACGGAGGGGCATGACTAGCACCTTCCGAGACGCCGGAACCGGGCGAGGGGGCCGCGATAGCGATGATGCCCTTGATGACTTCTGAGACTACAGCGTGCATATCACTTGGGTAGTTCGGTGACAATCGTTCAATTAACTTGTGCATCAGGCCTTCTTTGGAAAGCCACTATATGCGGGTAAGACCAAGAACCCAAGTTATTCTTGGGATGCAACACACCTGAAGAACGCCGACACCAACAGGTTGTTCATCTAATTGCACGATCCTCATCAACAGATCCGCAAACGCGGGGGTTTCGATATGGTACAGAAGCTTGTCTATTACTGACGGCTGGGATTGGATGAAAGCTAACATCTGATAAAATGAAACTTGGTCCCTTTCGGAAAAAGGATACGTAGAGGGGGTGGGAAGGATGTAGTCAACGCACCTCAGCCGGTTTCTTCCCAAGAAACACGGAGTTTATCTTGGTAAAGTGGGAGGCAAGTACCATTTGGGTCTTCATCTCTTCGGCCGGGCGTTCTAGGATGGTTTCCCAGAATGGAACGAGGAGCTGGTTGGAGTGTTTGACGCAAGTCTCGACGATTGACCAGATCTCGCTACATAGGACTTCGGTGGCAACGTGGGGGTACCTGTCGCTGGTTCGTCAAACTCTACCGGGAGCAATGGGACAAGAATATGGAGAGATGAACGCAACTTGAAACTGCCGTTTTCCTCTCCGCCTATTTGGCCAGTCACGTAACCCATCAAGCGGTGAAGGACATCTATGCGCTGGAAGTAGTCAATGAGCCTCGTGTTCTGAGCCTTGCACTCTTGCAGGAGGTCGTCTTCGTCGAGTATGGCTTCGAGGGATATGTCATCCTTGTTCAGCAGGCTGTCGATTGAAGACCCATTTGGAAGATGAAATCTTTTTCGGCCACGGAGGGAAGCGTCAGCGGTCGTCGACTAGTTTGCAAGCAACACCGGGGAGTAGAATCCTAGATAAATACCTCCAAAACATCAAGCCCAGTTTATCTCAATCCGTTTGTACGTGGCGAGCGAGGACGCCGATAAGAGTTCGCAGTGATTCCCGCTCACACCAACAAGGTCGCAGCGGCTGATGGCCCCTTCCTAATCGGGTGTTCCCTCAGGTCACGCGACTTACCCGCTCCCGCAATTGAACCGCGAATCCGACGACGTCCTCCCTTGAAAAACTTCCACACCAACCGGTCGCATGCGAACAAGAACGAAAGGCCACCGCGAATATAAAAGTACTGTAACATATCCAACACCGGTGATGAGTGGATCCAACGCAGGCATAAAAAAAGAACCCAATGCGGGTGGAGAATGAAGAAAAGAATCCAGCGCAGGTAAAAAATGAATCCAAAATATATCAGTAACACGGAAGACCAGTGGTTTTTGTGGACAGTCCTCGAAAGTCCGACCTCAAGGGTGTTCTCATATTAACCACTGGCTCTTGCCTCTCTCCTGAGTGCATGAGTACCTTCTTGGATGCAAATCCTACTTTGGGTATCTGGAAAAATCACCATACATCACACATACCTGTTCTACTATGACAGCAATATATCAGTCACCATGCTCAGGAATAGAAAGTGTCTCAACTTAGACCAAAACAAGATCAACATACCACCAGTGACTCATCAACACAACCTCCTCTCCTTCCCATGGGGGTGTACAAGCTTCCCTTTGCTAATGGCCCACTGGGGCCAGAGGACTTCAGGTCCCATATATACTGAGAAAATTTCCCCAGGCTGACCATCAATCATCACTACCAGATATAAATCTCCAGGAAGATCCCAAAAAATGACAAACAAATCTTTCACACTATCCTGGTTACAGATTTCCAAGATTTGACTATATTATGATCAAGTCTCAGTCAATAAATCAGGCTTAGTGTTACTGCTACCAGGAGAGGGTCCAAAAGTATTAAACAATTCATCAACACTAACCCACAGCTTTCTATTCACCCTATGTAACAAGGTGTTATAATCATTATCATCTGGGCAAGGAAGAGGAACCTCACATCAACCCTTCTTGGCTGTGGATCTGGCTGTGGTAGGGGTGGGAGAGTCAGCAAAGGTGAGTTGAATCCTGCAGACTGGTTGACAAGAAACAAACCTCCTGGTATTAATAAGTCCTTCAAGTTCTGCACTTGAACCATTAATGGTAAATTTATAAGACTGACAGGGGGTGGGGACCTCAGAAGGGGAGCTCCTCAAAACAGACCATATGAGGGAAGTGGAGGAATAAAAAGCAAGATTGAAGTGTTACATATGAGTGATAGACCCATGGTTAGTGGCCCAGTTTGTTTACCCCCAATAGGCAGTCAACAAAAAAAACTGGAGGTGGGGGCAAGAGAAAGCATGCTGAACAGAGGATAGATGGATGACATGTGGATGAGCTAGGGCTACATAGTGTAGGGAGATCTTGGGCAGAGGTGAGAGTGGGTTGGAACAAGACCCTCAACAATATGCCATAAGGTGTGGTCCAGAATCACCAGATTTTTTGGGGGTCTGGTCCAGACATCTTGGTCATTCATATGGTCTAGATTGAGCATTATCTTGGAGTTTGAGTCTAGTTCAGAACAGCATCACAGATAGCTGATGTCAGGGCCACTCTTCACCCAGACGCTCTTGCGGCTCTTGAGCTCTCAATAGCTCGCACCAGGGTCTTGGACTGTCTTAGTCCTCACCTATATTCCTGAGTAGGTTACCTATCTGGACGTAGGATC
>Ga0307515_10024036_pt1 | contig 10639 bp, 12 predicted proteins | sample 17_EM_MG_FD_194513 | JGI IMG/M metagenome (GOLD analysis project Ga0307515, IMG submission 194513) | Populus trichocarpa ectomycorrhiza microbial communities from riparian zone in the Pacific Northwest, United States - 17_EM | ecosystem: Host-associated > Plants > Roots > Unclassified | place...
ACGACGGTTCTGCATACGACGGCTCTACTACGGAGGCTCTATATAAAAGCTTTGTGCAGAGCTTCGTGTAAAGCTTCGTGCAGAGCCTCCGTACGCAGAGCTTTGTGCAGAGCTTTTACATACGGAGCCTTAGTACGGCCTACCCAAATAATAACTGCCTAAGGTTCTTTAAGGTACCTATCGTAGATCTATGCGGGTTTTATATACATTAGGTAGCGTTTACTCGCGTTTAATAAAATTATATAGAGCTTACGCTCTTAACAACGCGGTTTTTTTTTTAACGAAAATAAGCATAAGACCTGAAAATACCTAAGTAATAAAAATAATATATTCTAAAAGCTAAGGTTCTGTTATATAATTAATGAACTTTAGGGAATAATATAAAATACTAGTGTTGAGTTATTTTAATATCCGCAACCTCCACAACGCGGATATCGTTTACGCACTTTACAAATGTTGCGAAACCCGCTCTGACGTGATTCTGGTGGTTTCGCACAAACGTAGTTAGTCAGCTTGTGGACCGATTGAAAATCCGCACCAACAGAATCACGCCTGAGCCTGCTGAGGTAAAGGGCATTCAAGGAAATTATGCCGGGACGGAACATTATGACTCCGACGCATCTGGCCGATTTTGAGGTCTGCCCGCATTCCACTCTCGGTGGTAGTTGAGGAATCAGTCCTCAGTCGCTGACCTCGTGCTTTAATTCAGGCATATCCACCCATACATTCCTCTATAATGCCATTCATGAAGTTACGAACCACGAAACGAATCTCTTGAACCTGTATCATCTTGTCTCCTGCTCGTCCACCTTCTCCTGTATCGCATCAACTGGATTTCATCTTCGACTCTTTATCTGCAGTACTTTCATTCTAGTGCCTAGTTCCGACATTTGTGCGTCTGTGTTTGCTCCTTAAACCTGTGTACATTGGGAGACCCTGTCAGACCTTTTGGTTTGATCGTCCTCCAAGATCCTGCAATCATTCGCGGACTCGCACTAAATCTTCAAAATTGTCCGGGGAGACTCGAATTGTCTTCCTTACCTAGGCTGCTAAAGAATATCTTCGTTAGTAAAGCCACGCAATTGTAAACTAACTACACCATGACAACCGGTACGTTGTGTTATTCCCAACCTCCTGAAGCTTAGAAGTATAGGATGGTTTTGATGGAGAAACTTGCCGGCATTTTCTATTGAGAATTGCTTACTTACGAAACTGTGCCCCATAGAGACGACAAAGGTGGTCCCATTAACGTGTCATGGACATTCGCGACCAGTCACGCATCTTAGCTTCTCATCTGTCGTTGATGATGATCAATATTATCTTATATCAGCCTGCAAAGGTATGATCATCGTTACGCTGTTTTAACAACCAGACTGATATGCTGTTTAGACAATAATCCTATGCTTCGTGATGGAATTACAGGTGATTGGTGTGCCTCACTTTCCCTACCTTTACTCAATTTTTGCTGATCAACTGCACCAGGATCGGAACCTTCATAGGCCACAAGGGCGCAGTGTGGCAAGCTAGACTCTCCTCAGATGCCACGCTAGCCGCAACTGGATCCGCCGACTTCTCCGCGTAAGCCATTCTCTCGTTTCATCCAATCTGCCTCTAACCTTACCGTAGCAAAGTATGGGATACCCACACGGGTGAAGCGCTGCACACCCTCCAACACAACCACATTGTGCGCGCCGTGGCCTTCCCAAACCAGCCGCATCCTCAGATCCTCGCAACCGGCGGTATGGAGAAGAAGCTCCGGATATTCGACCTCTCCCGAAGTAGCAGCGCCTCCTCATCTCCAACAAACCCCTACGACCCATCCTCATCCGCTACACCTCCTAGCTACGAAATCGGGCCGGGCGTCCACGGCGGCACAATCAAATCTATCGTGTGGGGACCCGACCGTAACATCCTGATCACCGCCGCCGAAGACAAGAGGGTCCGGTGGTGGGATCTGCGGACCCGGTCCACAATCGGCGAGTTCGCCGTCGAAGGCGCAGTCGGGACCTGCGAGCTGGACAACACGGCGGGCGAAGGCAGTGGCGTGGGCGGCGGCGTGCTGAGTGTGGCCGCAGGGAAGAGCGTATACTTCTTCGACAGCATGCAGCCGGCGGCGCTGATCAAGAGCGTCAAGACGCCGTACGAGATCGCGAGCGTGGCGCTGCATGGCGCGCAGCGGAAGTTCGTCACGGGCGGCAGCTCGCAGAACGACACTTGGGTGCGCGTGTGGGATTTTGACGAGGAGAAGGAGTTGGGTATGCTTTTGGCGTCTTCCATCCTGAATTTTTGTGGTGCTGACACGATACGTAGAAATGGGCAAAGGCCATCATGGACCCATCTGGTCCGTCAGCTTCTCGCCCGACGGCAAGCTCTACGCCACTGGTAGCGAAGATGGCACTATTAAATTATGGAAATTCACCACCGGGCCTTACGGCCTTTGGAGGTAATTGGCAACAGATGAAGTCACAGAGAGTTTAGTATTGCTGAGGTGGGTAGGGCGGGGAGGTGGACTATGGGATAAATACCCTCAACGCCGTCATGACATGGATTGCGAAGGCCTGCTGAAAGATTGCGGCCGATTCGTTTGTCCAGCAGTGCCATTATCAGTGATCAGAATTCAAACTTTCGGATTTCAGAACGTCATATTGGATTGATATGCGATGAACAAATTCGATGGCCGAATTACGCCAAGCATGTGTCTTGACATTTTAAAAATCGACTTTGCACCACGAAACCCAACACCATGCCAAGGATCACCAATACCGGGCCGACTAAAACCCCAACAGATTTCCTGATCATGGCGGGTCCTCGAATGCTTCACGCAGCGTGGAATGGCTATCTGGCCTATGGTGCAATTGTAGACGCGATTACTTTGAGCAAAACCAAATCACATCACGATCTCAAGAGAGCATTTGAGCATAAGGCTTGTCACATTAATACTTTATGCGCTAGCCATAACCGGCCCATCTATTGTGTGTACATGTAGGCATCTGGGGTTAGAAAGTGCCATTCATCCAATCGCCTCAAATTTTCCATATCCGTATAAAGTCGATCGTTCCGAGTTCCCGTAAACCCAAGCTCCGTTGCAAACCGATCAGTATGAAGTACAGAAATGTCTTGGGTAGTCCAACCACATCCATCCATTCGCCGAAACACCGTTACATGAAAGAACAGAAATGGCCAACATCCAAGGTGTTCGTGTCTCCTTTACAAAGTCATGTCGATATCGAAGTCATCCTCGTTGACTGCGTCATTTCCGTTCGATGTCGCGTTAGCGGGGGCCCCGGTGACAGTCTCACCGTTCGTCACAGCTGCATTGCCTTCGGTGTTGTAGTTGGTCCAATAGTCTTCCATCTCCGCATCGAGCTCTTCGGCGGTCTTCTGAGGCCGACCTTGGACTAATGGGCGGCCACGGTCATCGCGGCCGCGACGGTCGTTGACGGGGCGACGAGTACCTGGACGACGGCCGTTGTTACCGCCAGCACCAGCGCTACGAGGATTGCCGCGACGAGGAGCAGGTGAGCGCTGACGATGTCCACCGTTCTGGCCGGGAACATAGCGGTCGATACCCTCCGGGGCTGGCTTGCTAACATCGCTATGTCTCACTGGAGAGTCGCTCCTGTCCCGACGGCCACCGTTGCGCTCCGCCCGGCCGCCACGACCCTCAATGCGATCAAAGAGGCTCTTTGAGGCTGGTGCCACGTTGTCAAATGGGTTGCGAGCGGGTTTAGGATTGCCAGGCCTAACCATTGAGAGGTAGATTTGTTGGTCCAGGGCTTTCTGTCCGTGATACTCACGGATCGCCTTCTCAGCGTGCTCAACTTTGCCGTAGGTGACATAAGCTATGCCTGTGCTGCGGTCATGGCGATCAAAGACAATGTCAGTCGCGAGGACTGGACCCTGTTTGGCAAACAACTCCTAGGGTTGTCAGAATGGTTGACTGAAAATGATTGCAGCATGATGCGAGTGTTATACCCCTAGTTCCTTCTTATTGATTCCCCAGTGCAGGTTGTCGATCCTGACTTTGACTCCAGTGGGAGGGCTGTGGAAGTTGTTAGCTACATAACATGAAGGATGCGGGATTTTACTTTTGAGAGTCTGGCTCTGGAGAATGCCTATTATGACGTCCTGGCTTGTATGAATCCCGCGAAGTGCGGCGCGCTGCTAGAAATATAAACATGTGTTCAATGTGTTACTCAGAGACAACCCACCATCACTATCGTCCTGGTACCTATCGTGGACCCATTCGTCACTGCGAGCTATTAATAATTTTCAGAAAATCCCGAATACAATGCATACCGGTCTAGGTTACGAAACTGCTCTCTCGGCATAGGCTATTTGAACAAAGGAAATTCTATGTCAGCGAAAGTCTTTATAAGTGGTAAACTCCGAGCAAGCGTTGTCCTTTCATCACACCGAGTCTCATTCGGTCGGGGGCGAGGGAAATACGACAGTGGAGAGTCGCTGAGGAATGATTTTGGATGTGTCACAGGAAGGACAGGGAGGAGGAGGAGGAGGAGGTGAGACCTGAAGTCATCCAAATGAGGTTTCAGTCGGTGGAAATGAATGTTGAGCAGTGAACTCACCTTTTTGACCCCATCGCGGGGGTAATTGTTCTGGCGACGGTCTCGAGGACCGCGTTGGCCGCGTCCACGATATCCTCCACGGGAGCCTGCCTATAAGTTGATATTGATGTCAGTCACTGTTGTGGAAAACATGCTGCGATCAGAAGGCTTACCTGGCGTTCGTTCATAGACTCATCTAGAGACTGATTCATTGCTGAATCAATGATATGAGGAGTATTGAAAGAGATGATTGCAAGTGGGCAGCCTTCTACGATAGATGCGGTTGCTGTGCCCAAGACGTTGGCTTTGTCGGGATAAGCGTTTGTGTCGGAGGTGAAGAGTAAGTGCAGGACGGTGAGGTGGTGTCCATGTATCGAAGCCAAGCCCAAGAAATAGCCTTGCTGAGTCATGTAAAATAAAATACGTACCCAGTGAACGTATCCAAGCTCCACCCTCACCCTTCCATCTCATCATTTTCCAATGCATCGGAGCCTCTTGTGCTCATTGCGGGAGATAAGAGTATTCAACCAGATATTGTCGTACTGGGAGGTTCTTAGATGCAGGCCATTGTCCATTGAACTGACCTTCCGCTCAATTTGTTGCACAGGCACACAACTTCAGGCGAGATATTTTGGATTTATACACTCTGCTCCCACATTCTTTCTTTGTCTGCCTAAAGAAAACGCAGTGCCTTTTTAAGTCATCTTATGTAGTCTTACTGCGACCTTTGCCTCCGCTTCGAAGCTTCAAGCGCTTTTAAATCAACAATCAACCGAGACTCCGTGAACATCTAAAGCCGAATATTTTTTGGGCACACATTGTATCTTTATGCCAGTCTCCAATATTTCAGAGGCGATATTGAATCCCGGGTTGCTTAGTGTGACGATAGATACGAAGGTCGAAACGTCTCTCTCCACAACTCGAGACGACGGAACACCTCCAACACCAAACCATGCAATAGTCTCGCAAAATTATCAACGAACGCGCGCTCAACGAATTATTTCATGTTGCGGTGCCAATTGGAACTCCGCGTCATTCCCACCAGGGGCGGACAAAACGAGATGCGTCAAAAGTGATGGCACCCGCTTTAAGCAGGCACCCGCTTTAGGCAAACACCAAGCCTTTGTGAGAAGTACAGCCGACATGAACACACCAGGCAAACCGCCCAAGCACAGCAGCTTGCATCAGTCTTGGAAATATAAGGCGCTGACAAGTAGGTAACAGTTAGTGAACACACTCTCAGAGTTAATGGCAGTAATGTTGAGTGGCACTACTAATCACCTCTACTGTACTCTTCATCCCTCCTCGACTGGTATCCTTGAATTCCCCCAACCGGTACCCCGATGAGCTGCTATTCAAGACCCCTAGGAGCACATGGGCCGAGCGCGCTCCTAGATCCATCCGTAGTTACAGGCTCAGCTTGAACATCGCCCAGTTAGAGATACTCGGCCCTAATACACACAACATGATAAGAGCTACTGTCTCCTTTGATTAAAAAGGGCAGTCTGCTCTTAGCTTCCGCTTCTCATCCGATGGCAACCACATCGCTGTTTCGAGGTGCGTCCGATGAGACTTCCTCACTGACAGATACCGGTTTGCGATGGAAGCAGGAGCGAGGTATCTCCGTGTATAGACGGCACCGAATTCTACCTAGGCCGATGTATCGAGTCTTGGCGCCACGGACCTTCTTAAGCCGCGATTTCGTTCGCATACAAAAGTTCACCGTCGGCTGTTGGTTTGATCAATGAACCCTGGAGAATGCAAAACCATCCGGGCTATTATCAAGAATGACGGTAAATGTTTTCATCGTTCATTCGACCACGACAGATACGTATGGACTGGGGGGTGGAAGCAGTCATGGAAACATATCCACATATTCTGAGCGTCTAAGGATGTTGTGACATTTGGATAATTGCTGATGGTATAAACCCTCTTAATCACTAGTGGGAAGAGAGTGCTAAGCTGAGGTGCGGATCTGTTAAAGCATCCCATGGCGAAGTCCAACAAGCCCTTGTGCTCCGACGCAATCTAAGGATACAGCTGAGGCCCAAAACATTCTAGTTGCGCAAAAACTAGCTGCCATGTACCGTGATGGCTTTGTCTGCCCCCCAACCAACTACGCGTGGAGATGGCGTTAGAATCTCTTCCGCCTCCAAGCGTCATTGTTCTGCTCCAAGGATAGCAGGATCTGAACGCATGGTCCATGACCCTTCTCGCCCCATAACTGATTCGAATGGGGAATAAGCATCTTTTGGAATGGATACTTGATTTTTTCCTTTATAAACTAAGAAAGAGCAGACTTGGATACCCCGGACAAACCTGAACTCATTTTACTGCAAGAGTACGTGCTGAAGGGCATAGAATATGCCATTCGGTGTGATCCGGCTGAGCATATTGAGCAGATGTGATCGAACCTATCTCAAGAAGATGTGTCCCTTCAGCAAGCACCCAGTACCCCGCCCGAGGTTTTCTCAGCCAGCAGATAGCATGTAACTTCCGATACCTCGACTGTGGGGTTGATCTCCAAATTCATGAGGATAGGTCTAATGCTACGTTTCCAAATGCAGATGACAAATGTCTGTGGCAGATAGCAATCCGGCAGGTCATGAACCTAAAGCTTATATCTCATGTCCATCCGGAACAAATTTTGCCTCCGGTCCAGATGATCTATCAAGACACAAGGTATATTGTAAAATGGGGCAGCCGTCTCTGTATCCTGAAGTTGTTGTGGGAGCTCTCCGAGGCCGCCGAATGCTATGCACCGGTCGGCCAACTAGTGTATGCTAGTTGTGTAGGCCTACATTGTGAGTCGGATGCATTCCATTCTGCTGAAGCTATTGGTGGTGTGTTAATCCATTTCAATGTTTTCGCAAAACCCACGAGGTGCTCAATTATATTCCGCGAGCCAGCAAAGACGTCGTTTCAGAAAGGATAAGAAATGCACCAACCATTTAAGAGCCACGTTCGCCTAAAGCATGCTAACATGGACACCATGATCTTGTCTATGCTGATCTAGTAGAAGCTAGTCAGAGTGTCTTGTATGCGTCGTTTCCGGCATTGTGTAAGTGCTGAACTTGCATGAGTATCTTATCCATCTCTAAGAAACGTTGGGGTTCGATCACGAAATCCGTCTTGTTGGGAATGTTGCGAAGAATGATATTTGTGCGGGGATCTAGGCCCGCTTCAATATGATACTTTGATGTGATGTTTTTCGCGTTTCAAAGGCTTATGGCTAGACAAAATCTTTCTGACATGACGGGGAGAGCAAGGGGCCTTCCGCTATCACCGCATTCTACGTCATTACGACGCGAAGGCCGTTAGAGTCTCACGAAAAAATCTACAGTGCGGAATGCCGATTGTAGGAGCAAGAACGAGAACAGTGAGTTACTCAAAGGAAAGGTCCCACAGATATTGCCGTTTCGATTCGTCAAGTCCGCCTTGATCCAAAAAGTCTCGATAGCTGTAGATCTGTAGCGGTCGCTATTTGTCTGCTTGCTGTCGGTCATGGCCCTCGAGAGCATCCCTTGATGGCACATCCTGGTAATCGTCAGCCTTTGAATAATAGAAAGAGCTCAGCAGAGAAAGCCCGTGGTATTATGAATGGTGAAGGCTGTATTTACGTTTGTTATACGTTGAATACTATGCTTAAAAAGGCAAAAGCTGGGTGAGGGAGGGACAAGGAGTCAGATCGAGTATTGGCATTGTCACAAGAGGGAAGTCCAGGAGAAAGGACCCATCCACAGGTTTTAAAAGAAGATATACGGAAAGAGTAATTTTGATGGGGAGTTGAAGCAGTCTTAGCGGATGAGGCGATAACAGGAGGTTGCAAAAAAGGGGGGAAATCGGTTGGCCACCACAATACATCAGTAATTAAGTGCAGTAATGGCAATAACTATATAACCATAATCAGCCCCATGATTCCGATTATTATATAATCGAAGAAAGTGATTCTGATTTGGTTATGTAGTTATATTAATTACGTCTTTTAGGCACGGGCCTCCACGTGATGTTATCTACACGTGATAACTCACGTGTAGATAACACACTTGCCCCAGAGCTTTACCAGAGCTCCCCTTAAAGCTCTACCTCTCCCTCTTTTTACTTCCGCTATTTCCGCAGTTGATTATATAGTTATATCTACGTAACATAATCAGCAGGTGCGATTATGATTAGGTTAGTTATGTTCCTATATAATACAATATAATCGTAACTAACTAACTGATGATTGCCATCACTGAGTAAGTGATCACAAAATCCAATTGAACCACCCTTTTACTGCACCGCGCTGAATAAATATAGCTGCATAAAGAAGCACGATAGGACGTAGATTCTGTTTCTCGAAAATAGAGGGTTCGAAAGGGATAAAGATGCTACTTTGGAGGGCCTTCCAAGCAATCGCTCCCCTCTTCACCACATCCAAGTGAATCAAATGAAGGCCCACGTCGGCCAACGACTCACAATGGGCAACTCTGAATCCAAAACCTCACCACCAAGCTCCAATCCACATCCACATCCACAATTAATCGAACCAACAGCCAAAAAGCAAGCTATGTTCATCAAGCAAGGCTCTATATTATTTTAAAGCCTTTATACGTCACCACCAAGCACAAATGATGTCTGAACACCCTTGCGGCGCACTTGCGAGCCCGTCCTGCGACCTTGAGCTTTTAGACGACGACGGCCGCCCAATACTGGCGTGCATGAAGCACGGGCTGGGGTTGATGACGGCGGTGATGGACGGCCTTCCGAGGCTCGCCAGAGTGTACGTACTAATCGACGCCAATTCAATGATATGATTAACTGACTTTACCTAGTTTGGACGAGAAGGTTGCCTGCGAGGCGGAAGAGGAGGGGCAGGAGGAGGGAGAGGAGGAGAAGGGACCGGCAGCGCCTAGTGCGTTCGTCTGGCGGAATATAGAGGTGGGGGGAGAGAGGACGATGAGGATGAAGAGGATGATGGCCAACAGGGCCGAGGAGGAGAGGAAGAAGTTCACTGCAGCCTTTACGGCCCAGCAGAAGAAGGCTTGGGACCTCCAAACGGAGGTGTTCAAGTTCCTCCTCCCTAAGGTACGAGAGAAGAGGGTGGGGGAGTTGAGCCAGAAGCTGGCGGAGCCTCATGGTTAGGGGGTGGGGGAGGTGGAAGAGCAAGGGGAGGGGAAGAGGCAGCGCCGGGAGGGCTTCGGGAGGTGGGTGGTGGGGTGAGAGAGAAGAAGGCGTAATGGCGAGCGGAGAGTCAGAATCAAGACAAGTCTTGGCTGCTCAATACTTTTCCTGTGACACCGTGCTAAGTAACTGACCTTGACTCTTCGCTACTATCTCTAAGCTTTTAATATCACCCCAAAGCAACGCCGCTGCTCGTATACGAAAGACCCAATACTGGATTCTGTGAAATCGTGTCACGTAACGAGAAATTTGACATTTTGCGTAGTCTCCGTCACCAGCATGAAATAGAGGCCCGGCAATAGCTACACAGATAAAACCGTATTGCCTAGTTACTCGCATATAAGAACCTACTCCTAGGTTGCAAGACAAAGGATCACAATAGTATTCAGATTTGTGAGATAACGCTGAAGCAACACCAGGACTCAGATATAACAACTGTTGTTTCTCTTACCTGAAAAGAAAATTACGGGTCGCGACATAAGAAAAGAGTATGGGAATAGGCTGCATAGATGTAAACTCACTCCTCAGCTACGGCTCTGGATATATAAAGCGTATCAAGACTCTTGATTGAGTGATAACGCACCTTAGTAACCTGGATAGATGAGCTGTTGGCGTTGAACATTGAGATTCTAATCTCTTGTCTAAGAATACTAAAAAGAAGCTTGAAAATAGCCTCACGCGCGATCGACGATAATGAATTAGTGAAAAAGTATCCCGTAGACTCGTATTCTATACTCATCTTTGTATATTGGGTTGAAGATATTCACGACATTTGCTGTATACAGGGCAAGAGGTGAGGTCGGGATTGGCTTCAGTGGACGCCGCACCGCGCCAAGAACGGCAGGCTGTCGTGGCTGGCCACAGCCCCCTTTGGCTTACTTTCGCCTTCCTCATCATCTGTTTACCCGGTC
>Ga0307515_10024037_pt1 | contig 10639 bp, 1 predicted proteins | sample 17_EM_MG_FD_194513 | JGI IMG/M metagenome (GOLD analysis project Ga0307515, IMG submission 194513) | Populus trichocarpa ectomycorrhiza microbial communities from riparian zone in the Pacific Northwest, United States - 17_EM | ecosystem: Host-associated > Plants > Roots > Unclassified | place...
ACGTTATCCAACAGTCAGCGGACAGCGAGCGATCTAATTGACGCAGTCAGTCAGCTATTTTTCTCGAGCTCGCAGCTAAGCTGACTGTTGGACACACTGTTATAGCATTCCCTTATAAAGGGGGCTAGTTTAGATATAAGGTCGGTAATCTCTATCTAGCGCTATGCCTCCTTAACCATACGCTAGATAGATATGTTAATTCTCTAGTCTTAAAGTGTCTAAGTTATATAGTCGTTAAAGTTCTATATATATACGAGCGATATGCGCATATATTAACTATAGGGCCTAGTTATATTGTCTGTATTGCGCTTATTAGGTCTACTATATTAATTATATTAGTTAACGCCTATAGCTTAAGTTTGTTCTAAAGCATAGTGTTAAGATATATAGTGTTATATCGTAGCATCTGCTCTTTATAGTTGTTCTATTTATTAGTCCTGCGGTAGAATGCCTTCTATAGCTTATATACTTACTTTAAATACTTTATATCTATGCCTTTAATTGCTCCTAGTTACTAGATACTCTCTGGATAGTAGGTAATAGCATATAGCTTAGGAATATTAAAGTATAATAGTCCTACCTTGCTTAGTTAAAACGGAAGGAATACATCCTTTATCTTATTTATTCTATAAATAGCTGCTACTAGGTACCGGATAGTTAATTCGTCGTATAATATATATTAAGATAGTATAGTAAAGTCCATAAATACCCGGATAAATAGTATGGCGCCTTCGTTTTATTTTAGTAAGGGTGCTATAGTAGGGACTAATTGTCGTAACAGAGATTTATATATCTTTTCTATTTATTAGCCGATATTTACCTAGCTATCCCACACTATTATATTGGTAAATCGTTCCACCTATATAAAGCGGGTGGTAATAAGTATATTAATATTTAATATCTCCTGGCCGCAACTATCTATACGCGGGATATTAAGGCCCTAATATTTTCTAGCCTATATTTCGCTTTATATAAGCCCCTTAATTTAGTATATAAGGTGTTTACTAGTAAGGCCTTTAAGCACCTAGTATAGGAAATTAGGCGCCATTATCTTATAGATATTAAATAGATTATAGCCCTATATAAAGTTGCGGAACGGCCAAATATAATCCAAGTTATCCTTCTTATTAGTATCGTAACCTTCCTACTGCATTTATATTTGGTTTTTTATTAATTAGTATATACGGAACAGCTACGGTCGCTAGATAGCAGTTGTTAGATTATACCGTTAATTTATATATATATAACAAGTCGAATATTTATAGCCACTTTTAATACCTATAAGTGTAACCTGTTTTTTATAATCAGCTATAAATATAGCTAGAAGTAAAAAGCAGTATTAATCCTAGCTATCCGCGTATAGGAGATATACTTATTCTTTACTAGCTTTCTCTAATACTATAGGCATTATTAGCATAACTATACTAGTAGTAGGGTTGTTGCTAAAGTATATATTTAAGGATAGCCGTAAGGGTCTTATATTACACCGCTAGTTATATTATTTAGTTGCTAGGTATATGGACCGGGAGGTATATAAGCAGTAATAGGGCTAGTTAATTTACGGATTGTTAAATACGTAGTTTAATATTTCTAATTAAAATATAGAGTGGCCATGCTTTCTTGCCGCCGGCGTGTTATATTAGTTAGGTCTTATTGCTAGCTAATATAATTGGCACTATAGTTACGCCAAGCGGTAGCTACTCTTGCGTCTCTTACCATTAGTCTGCCGTATTAAGCTTATTATATATTCTTATTCCTACTAATAAGTACTACCTTACTAGTGAGAAAGTTATATCTCCTTAGAAAGGGCCGTAACTAATAAGGAAGAACATAATCTTTAGAGCATTTTAGTAACGTACTAGTAGCTACTAGTCCCCTACGGTTACAATTATTTTAATCTACTACGGTTGCTTACTCTTAGATTACATCTATTTTAAAAGTAGTTTTGCTTTAACATCTTTAGCACTCTAGCAAGAAAAATAGTCAGTAAATATTCCCTAAAGCCTAATATCGTCGAACTACTCGTTAATAGCGCGGTTAGAAGTCCTGTAGTTTACCTACTATAAGACCTATATATATTCTACCTTACTGCCAAATAGATAAAACGGGGGAGGTGTCTTATCTAGTGTACTACCAGTATGTTTAATACGCGGTATAATATTATATACTACCGCAGTATCGTCTATAGTTTATAGATTTCCTTAGTTCCGTCCTAAAGGCTTTCCTATAGCGCGGCTAGTGGCCTCTTTAAATGTTTTAGTTTAAAAAACGTCCGTAGATATTCTAGTTAAAGTTTACTAATTGGTTTTAACTATTACTAAATTATGCACCCTATTAAATGTTGCGGAATTATTATTATAGTATTTATCTGCAGCCCCGTTATTTGGCTTATTAATAATATTATTACCTAGAGCTTATATAGGTGGCCACTTATTACCTTACTCCGATTCGGCCTTATAATTAGTTATATAATACCCTTCTAAGGTTTAATAGTATAATAGTGCATCGTTATCTATATATTATATAAGTGGCTACTTATTATATTACTCTAGCTCAGCCCTATAATAGGCTATCTAATACTCCTCTAAGCTTTAATAGCGTAAGGGTGCATTATTATTTATCTTTTTAATATTAACGGCCTTATGTCTACCCTTCTTCCGTTTCTATTATCTTAGATAATATTATTTATAATGGGTTAGACCGCCCGTACTTTTTACTTTAGTCCTATACTTTCTATATTACCGCTAGATAGAGCTTATTTATAAATTACCGCATTAAGCTATAATTTACTATAGTTTAGTTAGAAGGGGGCTAAAAATAATATCTATATGGAACCGTATATTTAAAGTAGTATTTATAGCTTATGCTATATTATAAGCCAGTTAAGATAGGAGGAGTATAGTAAGAGCATGGCGATATCCGTAAACACTAACGCGCTAAATAGCGCAACCCGTTACGTTTTACGCTAATTTATGCTAGATTATATTATATTAAACTAGGAGACTCTACTTATTACTAATATTATGCTGCCTCTCTATTATACTAAGCATAGGATTCTAAACACTACTATTCCCTACTTAGGATATTAGACTGTTTTTTATAATGGGACGCGATATACAATAGCGGGATACTATAAATGCGGCGTAGTATAACTCTGCGAGTGCTATAGACCCGCGAAAAGATATACAGCTTATTACTAGCTTAGGCATTACTACGGAGAGACTTTTAAGTAGGTTATTATCGAGGACGGTATCTTATACGTTTTATTTCGCGGATAACTAAATAATTTACTGCGCGAGCAGGCAATCCAGAAAGTTATTTATTAAGTAGTAAAATACGAGAAGGCACTAGCGCTATAGGTATATAAGGCTATATAGAATATACTAGCCCGCGTATAGTTAAATATACGTAAGAAAATAAAGGTGTTAGGGCGGCCTGGCATTAACTATATAGTAGATACGGAAAGAGGGTATACGGCTGCCGCAAACTTATAAAATTTGTCCCAGCTTAACCATATACAGAACTGCGGCTATAATCTTAAATAACTCGTTATACTACTTTATAGGCGGAAACTAGATAGTATAAACTCAGTCCTAAGTATAGACGTGGCCTTAAGTCTAGTATCGCTGTCTAATACGCCTTAAGGCCTACGTATAGTTAAATATTAGCTACTAGTTAAGATGTTTTTAAAGGCCAGGGTGGATTGTAATAAGGAGTAAATATAGGCCGCCTATATAAAGACTATGCCTATCCGAAATAATAGGGCCTTAAGGGCTGCTCTGTTAAGGGCAGTTTATTATAAGGTGGGCTAGGTTATATTTATAGCTATCTATAGAGATAGTATATAGGTGTCTATTATAATTATAAAACACTAGGCCGCAACAGCAGCAAAACCAGCCTAAAAACTACCTAATAAAGCAATCCGATATCGGAATCCTATTCCCTGCACTGAGAAACCCTATAAAACCACGTCGCCCTATCCGCAAAGCATGGGGGACGACGGAGGGGCGCAGGCTTCCCGCCGGGGTCGCGACGGTCGCGACGGTTGTGACGTAAGGGAACAGAACTACGAACCAGGCGGGCAACAACGCGAAAAAGATAATAGCCAGCCTAACCAGTAATGGCAAAAACTAAAGGAAACACTTGAATAAATTAAAAACGATCTTATAAAAGAGGAGGAAGAAACCCTACGGCATTAGATACTCGCCTCTATCTAAGAGGCAATATAACGCGTTAAAGCGCTCTTAACGCGCCCAACCCCTTAAGAAAAGGAAACTAAGGCCCAGCTTAACCGGATTAAAGCTGGCATTAAGAAAATTTAAACGAATAAAGGGGGACTCTTAGGCCTAGGAGTCCCCCTAGTACAGGCCTAGACCTAGGCAGCCGTTGCTGCGTAGGCAGCCCGCACGGTAAACGCAGTCGCGGCACTATAGAGAGCGACCGTACGCGTCCGGCTTGAGGAGCCCCAGGGCTACAAACCAGGGGAGCTCCTTAAGTTTGTTTAGAGAACAATACTAAGCGCTTACGCTATACGCACCCTTAATAGCGGGGATGTAGATGTCTATATCCCCTCCCAAATAACTAAAAATTAAATCCTGAACGGACCAGACGCACTAGGACTTAAGATACTAAGAAAAGACTACCTCCTAAAAGTACCTAGGGTCCCACTTAAAACTCTAATTAATAGTAGAAGGAACGTAGATAATTTGGAACTAATTTAATCTATCTGTGAAGCTATAAAGCGCCTTACGCCGGGTATAGCTATTAGTCGGATCCGATGGCTATATAACCCCAAAGCGTAGGCGAAACGCTAGGTAAACCCTAGTAGCGCCTAAAGAGAACTAGAAAAAACTAGAGGAATACTTATAATTGGTGTCCTAACCTAAGCAATCTAGTAAAAGATTATAAAAAGCGGAATAGTTATTAAATCCCAGCTTTTTGAGACTAGGCTATTTAAGAATAGCCTAGTTATAAAATAGTGCTATTGCTATAATTAATAGGGACACACCTAAAGCGTATACGGAAAGTAAATAAAATGCGGATAATATGCGGGACTATATAACACCACAGATTGCCCTAAAGAGAGGGTATCCTATGTTAATTGTGGTAAAGCCTATAAAGTATGGCAAAGAAAGGAGTGTAGGTCCTTTTAAAGCTACCTTAAGGGTATTTAAATAAAAAGGATGGCCCTTTTAACGCAGTCGCTTCGCATATGAGAAGTCGTAGAAATAATATACTAACCCCCAATACCAGGAAACTTTATAATTATTACCAATAAGAAAAGAGGACGGGAAATATTAGGGACCTAAGAATAACCACTTAAACGGGGACTAGGTAAACCATCCTTTATTAATAAAGTAAGCAGAGACAGATTATAATTAAGGCTCCGGCTTCGTGCTAATAGAGTAATAACAATTACTAGTGAAACTGAAGAGGAACAGGATATAGATATAGATAAGCCTATACCCACCCAAAATGAGTAGGTGTATAATTATTTAGTATAACTGCGGAAATGCAAACTAAGGGGCGTGTCGCCCCTTCTTTAACAGCGTTACGCCGGCGGACTACTAGGTCCTCGCAGTTTAGGAGCTAGTATATAATAGATACACTAAATTAATATACTGTTCTAGGGGATTTATACTTATATATAACGCTCTCCCTATAATAAAAGTCTGCTTTATAATTAGCCGGAATATTAAAGCCGTGTATTAAAAACGTAGATAGTACGGCCCCTTTACCGCAGCCCTCTAGGTGCGCCTAGAGGGGCTAGAGATTATAATTATCAACATCTATAACCCGCGCGAAGATGGCCCTTAGATTAGAACATGGCCTGAGGTTAAAACGGCTATTAAGGAGGCTAAGGGAGAAGTTATACTTCTAGGCGACTTTAACGCCTATCACCCGATATAGGGCGGAAAGCATATAGCCAGCGAAGAGCAGGTGGAACGCCTCCTGGCCGAAACCGATGCTAGAGGATTTGTACTCGCTATACTAAAAGGAGAGCCTATATAGAAAAGAGGGCAATAGGAGAGCGTAATTGACCTCACGTTTATATCTCCAGATCTATATAGAAAAGTTAACTTCTGTGGTATAGTTAAGGAATGGGCCCTTATAAGAGACCACATACCTATCCGCATCTAAATTAATAACGCCGGCTGTCTGCTAGCGGAACGCTAGCGCCTTGCCCTTAAAAAGCTAGATCTATAGGGCTTCCTCTAAAGCACCTAGGAGCTCAACTGGACTATATCTGAAGACCCCTTTTAAGCCCTTTAGGAAGGGATTAAATAAGTACTTAAAGAGCACTGCTTACAAGTATAGCCTAGCCAGCAGGCCTGCTGAGAATGGTCACTATAAGCCACACAGCTTTACGCCGGCGCCCGCTAGGCACGACGACAGTACTAGGACTATAATAACCCCTAGGACTTTTAAAGATATTAAGCACTAAGTAACCAACTCCAGAAAGAAACTAGGAGAGTTAGTCGTGATAACTAGAGACGCTTTATTTATGAACTTACTAAGGATTAATTAAAGCCCTATAATAAAGGACTTTGGATCCTATTAAAATAGAGTAGAAAAGCAAGTGTAGTAAAGGCGGACCCCCATCTACTAGACCTTAGGAGGTTTATTAAGGACCCCTTAATAGATAACAACACTATAAAAGCAGACATCCTTGTAACTAAATTCTTTCCTAAGACTGGAATAGTAGATCTTAGCGATATTAAGCTAGAGGCAATAATGGAATAAAGGGCACTTAATATTAGCCCTACTATCTTAATAGAAGAAATTAGTAAGCTAATTAGGAGCCTTCTAAATGGTAAAGCCTTAGGGCTAGACGGTATACCAAATAAGGTCCTTAAAATAGTTGCCCTAGTTATTATAAAAGACCTAGCAGAAGTAGCTAGTTACTGCTTTGCTAACGGAATAATACCAGAAAGCCTTAAAGAATTTATAATAGTGGTTTTACGTAAAGAAGGAAAGAAAGACTATTCTCTCCCAGGCAGCTATAGACTAATTACCCTTAAAAATACGCTAGCAAAAGTCCTAGAGAAGTATATAGCTAATATTATGTTAAAGGCAGCGGAAGAGTATAGGTTATTCCCCTGGAACTAGATGGGAGTAAGACGCAAGTGATTAACGCTGTTAGTGGTAGGACTGCTTAGCTTTTGCGTATAGACAGCGTGGCGAACGCGCCGTGGGTGTGTGGTGTCAATGCTAAGCTTAGACTTAGTAGGGGCGTTTGATAATATTTCCCACGAAAGGCTCCTCTATATCCTAAAAAGAAAAGGCTTTCTAAAGTGGCTTATAGACTTTATATAAAGCTTCCTAACAGCACGTAAGACCCGCATTAAGTTTATAGGATATAAGAGCAACTGGATTTAGATATAAACAGGCATCCCCTAGGGGTCTCCCTTATCGCTAATTCTATTCCTCTTCTTTATATTAGACCTATTAGAGAAATTCCAAAGCCCTGATAGCGGCACGCTGGGGTTTAGCTTTATAGATGACACAAACCTTATTACCTGGGGAGACTCCGCAGTAGAGAACTGTAGATAATTGGAGGCCGCTTACAACTACTATACTATATGGGCTAACCGATACGGCGCGATGTTCGCCCCTAAAAAGTACCAACTTATACACTTTATAAGGCGACGGCGCCACGCCACTGCAAACCTTGCGTCCACCGTACGCATCGCCGGCTGCGAGACAGCTCCCTAGAAAACCAGTATGCGAATCCTAGAGATTTGGGTGGACCCTAAGCTCTAGTGGAAAGAATAGATTAAGAAGGCGGTAAGTAAGGGCTTAGTAGCCTTTAAAGCGATGTTAAGGATCACGATATCTATATGGGGCCCATTAATGCGCCGCTCGCGCCTCCTATACACGGCCACCGTCCGACTAGCGATGCTATATAGCGCCCAAGTATAGGGAGTACGGGACGACGGCGGAACGCCAGTAAAAAGCCTGCTTAAACCGCTATAGAAGGTCTAGAACAAATGTCTCCGCAGGGTTATAGGAGCATACTGGCGAACACCAATAGCTGTAATGGAGAAGGAAGCGGCCATTCCCCTAATCCAGCTCTATATTAATACAATAGCCCTCTAAAGAGCTACCAAGACGGCTCCTAATAGGGTAGAAAAGGAAATAGCAGAGGCACTTAATGGTATCTAGAAAATATTAGTAAAGCGTAGGTAAAAAGCAAGACGGCTACTGGTACCTTTAGAAGCGCTTAGAGACCGCGTAAGGGATTATAAGAACGAGATATAGGGCTTCCTCGCATACTAGAAGGACTGTGTAGAGCGGAGAGCTGCAATAAACCCCCGTAGGCGTAGCTAGCGGAACGCTGGCAGAGCGTAGACGGAGCGCCGCCACCGCACAGGAGGTCACCAGCACCGCTGGCGAGCAACCACCCTCATCGCGAAATGGGCGGACCTAGAATGGCGCTGACGGTGGCAAGCGAAGGCTAAAGATCGCATAGAAACTACGTGGAGGACCCCGTAGGGGAAACCTATAATCCCGCTATATAAAGGCTTAACAAAAGCAGAGGCTATAGCACTATTTCTTCTTTGTATAGAAGTAATAGGGTTTAATATATAGCTTACATCCGTTAGAGTACCAGAGATTCTCCCGCGGTGTAAATGTGGCTGGATGAGGCAGATAGTACACTATGTACTATTTCAGTGTCTATAATACTAAAGGGTAGACTTTATAGCATAATGCACTTCTGAACGTCTTTAAGACGTCCTAAGCGATAAAAGAAGTGCCCAAGCGGCTGCAAAATAGCTAGTGTAGTTAGGTGCCCTAACCCAGTTCCGGGCTATAAAGGAAATAGATGTAGAGGACATAAGTGGATACCAGCCCTTTTAAAGCCTAGAGGATTAGTAAAAGGATTGGCAAAAGGACTGGCAAAAGGACTGGTAAAAGGACTGGTAAAAGGACTAGCAAAAGGATAAGGGCAAAAGGATAAGGAAAGAAGGGGCAGTGTAAGATTGTCCGCGAAGCGCGGTTAATTGGCTTAATATGCAGACTTGGTGCTAGGTAGAAGGCGAGTCGCCGGCGCCCCGATATTGGAACGCTGTTGTCTCTCTAGCACGGCCCGCGACTGGGTTTTCTCTAAGATAGAGTTTTTCCTATAGAAGGTATTAGCCTGCGTGGACCCACTAGGGGGACCGGGACGGGCGGTAAATTGAATTTATTATTATTATTATAATTATAATATATTACTAACGTTTATCTAGCCCTATCTCTAGCGTGACACATTTTACTAGGCGGGCTAGAAGGTATTAATTAATTATAATTAATCTAATCTACGTAAAGATAGTAACTTTAGTTAAGTTTACCTTATAGTAAGACCTCCTATCGCACTAGAAAACCCTAAGATTATTACCTATATATATAATCTTAGGTTATTTAGACGTAGTATAGCAAATCGCCTTTACTACAGGCTCTTTTATTAGGGGCAACTATATAGACATTATATTTATCCTATATTTTACTAGCTAGTAGCTAGTATAGTAGGATAGGTATTATTTTAAGGACCTATAGCTTTAGCGATAAGTTTCTTAAGATATAGTAATGGTATACTAATACTAGGAATAGTATAGCCTAGGTTAGGGAACTACCCAATATAAGTAGGAGAGGGCGTTAGGTTACATTGCCTTAGCGGCAACTATAGCAAGAAAAGGATTAGATCCTATTTAGGGTTGTTATAGTTTAGTAAAAATAGAAGCGGCCTATACTATATAGAGAGTAATTAATAATAGTTGCGGTTATTAGTAAGATATCTAGACTATAATCTAACTAGTTAAGTACTTAGGAAACGTTTAGTTATAGGTTTAGATTAGAATAAGGGCTTTAAAATAGAGTTAATTTAGAGCTCTAATTTAATTCTAAGGCGACCGTTTGGTTAAATTCTAGTCTAACTTAACTTTAGCTATAAATTTTTAATGTTCCTCTAACCGCCTAAAAAAACACGCTAAAAGTTACTAAAAAGTTGGCAACTTTACTATATACAGAATCTAAACAGAGGTCTTAGCGTTAGTTTAAATTTAAAGACTTTAGATTACACACGTCCGTATAACCCGTAGAGCTATAGACGTATATTAAATCGGGAAGGAACGCGTTCTTTCTACCAGACTTTTAGCTTAGATTTAAAAGCGTTAGATTATAACTAAACAACCCCTTAAAATCTAGATTATAGATTAGCATTAATTAACCACTAGCCTATAAGGGATAGAAATTAGGATTACTAGGCTTTATAAATTGGGCTATCTTCACTATAATGCGCTTGTCTGTTTTAGAGATTATAATTATTAAGAGTCTATCTTATTTGGCTGACATATAATATTATAATATACTGTATTTTACCTAGTGCTGTAGTAAAATTATAAATGCTAAAGGCCTATAGCTACCGCCGCTCTTAACTTCTATTTAGTGTCCCTATTTAAGGGTCTTGCTACTAGCAAAGTCTATAATATCTATCCTTACTACCCTTCTTATATTTTAACGCCACTAACATCCTCTCTATTATTATTATCCTTGCTATTATTACTAGCACCATCCCAGCTATTATTATTGGCGCCTTCTTTATTAGCCTTATTTTACGCTTCGGTATAATTACCAACGCTACTAATATTTACTCCAC
>Ga0307515_10024038_pt1 | contig 10639 bp, 8 predicted proteins | sample 17_EM_MG_FD_194513 | JGI IMG/M metagenome (GOLD analysis project Ga0307515, IMG submission 194513) | Populus trichocarpa ectomycorrhiza microbial communities from riparian zone in the Pacific Northwest, United States - 17_EM | ecosystem: Host-associated > Plants > Roots > Unclassified | place...
CGCCGCGGTCAAGGCGAAGAACCGTCCGCGCGCCACCGGGTGGGTCCCTGGGTACCGTTGATCCCGGTGGATCTGGTACCCACGCTCGCCGGTGGCGACACCAGGCCGCGATAGCATTCCGGAGCGAACACATGAGCCATGACTACCGTAGCGGCGACCGAGATCGAAAGGGTGGAGAGAGCTCGGTCCAGCGTTCGGTCGCGCCTGGCAAGCGGACGCTCACCAGCGACCTACCGGTGCAGCTCAAGCCCGCCGAAGGCCGGTCGGATGCGCCTGGCGCGACGGCCGCATCGGACGAGGGGGCCGATCTCCCGCCCCGCATCGAGTCGTTACCTGGGCTGGCGGAGCTGCTCGCCTCAGGCGAGACGCCGGGCGCAGCGGCGCCCGCGAACGGCGCGCAGCCTGCGGTTCCCAGTCGGACACCAGCCGCTCCCCAGCAGGTTCCTCCGGCGCCCGCTCCGGCCGCTCCGGCGCCTGCCGCGGCAGTCACCGGCATCGAGTCGCAGGTCGCGATCGATCGCTTCGTGGCGGCTGGTCACGATGTCCAGACCAACTGGGCTACGCTGACTCCGCAGCAGCGAGCGGACCGCTTCGGTGCGGCGGCAAATGCCGAGCTGGCGCAGGTCCGCGTGCCAGCCACCGCGGCGGCCCTGGCGAACCTGGGTGCGGCAGCGGGCGAGCTCGACTTCCCCACATGGACGCTCAAGCTGGGCACCGCCGCGTTCAGCCAGACCGCGGTCACGGACGCCACCACCGCGGCGATGGCAAACACCGTCTACCACGAGACGCGCCACGCCGAGCAGTGGCACCGCATAGCCCGCGTCCGCGCTGGAGCCGGCGTGACCGCCGCGGACATCGCCACCCAGATGGGCATCCCCGCGGCGGTCGCGCAAAGCGCGGCCGGGCAACCGCTGTCGGGCGGCGGACAGGAGGCCACCGAGGGGAACGCCTGGTACCAGAGCGTCTACGGCACCGGCGCCGCGGCGCGCAATACCACCTTGCAGAACGTGCTCAGGTTGGCGGCCGCGTCCCAGCAGGCACAGGCCGCCTACGATCGAGTGAACGCCGACCCCGCCGCCACGGCGGCGGCGAAGCAGGCCGCGCGAACCGCGTGGGTCACCGCCTACAACGCGCTGCAACCGGCGTACGCGGCCTACCGCGCGCTGCCCGAGGAGGCCGACGCGTTCCGTGCCGGCGACGCTGCGGGCGCCGCGTATGTTCGGCCGCGCCCGCCGGCGCCCGCGGCCCCCGCGCCGGCGCCCGCGGCGCCAGATCGCCACTGATGCGCTCACCCGCACATCTCTCCCGGGTGGTACTCATCGCTCTCGGCCTGGCCGCCTTGGCCGCGCCGGTGGCCAGCTGCCATCGTAGCGGCGACGCGAGTCAGCCCACGCCGCCGCCCGCAAAGAGGATCGCAACCATGAGCATCGAAGACCACGTGCAGCAGATCTGCGACGCGATCACCGCGGACACGGCCACCCCGGAGTCGCTCGCGGGCGCGCTCGGAGGTACCGCCGTCCGCGCGGAGCCGCCTCAGCCGATCTTGCTGGTCGCCAGGGGCAGTCTGCCGGGTATCGCCGAGGCCCGCCTGATCCTTCGGCCCGACGGCGAGCCATCTCACGTCGAGCTCGAGCTCGACAAGTCAGCCGCCTTGACCCTCGGCGCGCTGCGCGCGCGGTTCGGAGACTTCCGCGCCGCCCCTCAGCTTCACTTCAACCGCCCGATCCAGGTGCTCTTCTACCCATCGCCGCCGCAGCAGCGCATCCGCTGCGCGGTCATCGCATCGGTTCCCCCCGCGGCCACGCCGTCGGACGACACGCCTGTGTCGGCGGTGAGCGTCCGCCGCGATCGGTGAGCTCCGGGACCTGGTCGATGTCCGCGCGCTCGTCGAGTCCGCCGGTGATCTGATTCGCGCACTTCGTGACTGCCCCGGTCAGGACGCTGGGTTTTCGCCGCTCATGTTTGCGTGGGGCGCGCAGGGGCTGCAAATCCGCCCCGTCGCGGCCGCACAGGGCTGGCGAGACGAGGACATCGCGGCCCTCGAGCGGTTCCGGGACGACCTGGTCTCGCGCGCGATCTCCGAGGCGCAGCCGGGCGAGTCGACCTGAGGCGATACGTACAGTCGGCGCTGGCCGGCGGCGGTCACCACGTCAATGACGGCGCTGCCACGACGCTGCCACAACCCGCGGGAGTGAGCGGTATTGAGCGGGACTGGCCGGGATACGAATCCTCGAATGAGCGGGCAAGTGCTCGTATTCATATGATGTTTTCAAGGGTCCGACTCCCGCCGCCTCCACGATTTTTCGACGACATTCAAGCTGACTGACGGAACTGCAGCGACCGAGATGCAAGCTTGACTGCGGAAGCGAATCAGCGGTGTGTTGTTGAGCTGACCACTTCGCGGGCGTGTTCTCGTCAGCCCCGAGCAACGGCACAGACGAGCACGGTCCAGCAGTAGCGCGCAAGGGCGGGCCGCCACGCGAGCAGCCGCCGGTCCGCGGCGAACAGGAGCCGCTGGAATCCTGTGGCATGGCCGATCGCGGACCGGCGCAGCAAGACCGGCGGTACCAGGGCGAGCGGCGTCATCAGGTTGGCTGTGTGAACCGCGGTGATATCGAGGTACTCGGCAAACATGTCGAGCCCGGCCAGGTCGACGTGGCGGGTCGGCACGCGGTGCGTGGGCATCGCTGCCCGGGCGCGGCGGCGCCATCGCCGGTCGAGCCGCGCGAGCGGATGGCCGGCGAGGTTCTCGATGAAGATCGCACGCCCTCCCGGACGCAGGATGCGCCGGCACTCCGCGAGGGTCCGCCTGTGATCGACGTACTGGAGCACGCTGCACGAGAACACGAGATCGCACGCGCCATCGGCCAGCGGCAGCGAGGTGACGTCGGCGACGCGGAACTCGCAGGCGGGGAACCGCGCGCGCGCCACCGCGACGCGCTCCGGATCGAGATCGAACCCGAGCGCCGCGAACCCGAGCGCGCGAAGCGACTCGGTGCCGGCGCCCCGACCGCATCCGATCTCGACCGCTACGCCGCCGCGCGCGACCGCTGGCCCGAGGAAGCCACCGAGCGCCGCCTGAAACGGGGCGATGTAGAACTCATCCAGCGTCGTGCGGATAACCATTGGCGAGCTCATAGCTCTGCAGGCGTTCGCGCAGCGTCCGGAACTGAAAGCGTTGCAATAGCACCGCGATCCGCGCCGCGATCTTCGGGGTCCGGAAGTTGTGGAGCAGCAACCAGCGGGCGCGACCCAGATCCTGGAGGCCGATCCGATCGGGCGACAATCGTTCGTCGGAAAATTCGTAGGGATGGACGTACAGCGTCGCGCTCGCGCCGGCCGCCTCGCGCCGGCGGAACTCGCGCTCCAGGCGGTGGATCCCGACGAACCGCAGCGTGCTGCCGCCGAGCGGGACCCGCATGCCGAGCACCCTGAGCGTCGAGATCGGAAACTCGACGAGGGGTCCGGACGGCGTCTCGAGCACAAACGGCGCATCCGGTGCGCCTGCGATCGCGTAGCGCATGCCGGGGCCCGGCACGACGCTCGAATCGTACGCGAAGCCGAGGCGGGCCAGCAGCTCGAACACCGGGTGGTGGAGCGATTCGATCGAGAACTCCGGTGCACGAAACCCTAGCACCGCATCGCCGGTGATGCTCTCGAGCCGGTGCTTGCTGCGCGCAAGGTCGGCGGCGAGCTCGGCCGGCGATAGCTTGCGCAGCGGGCGGTGCAGGTGCGAGTGACTTGCGATCTCGTGCCCGCGCTTCGCGATCGCCCGGATCAGCGCCGGTTGCTCGTCAGCGACTGTCCCGACGACGAAGAACGTCGCCCGCGCACCCGCCTCATCGAGCCGATCGAGGATACGATGAGTACAGCGAACCACGCTCTCGCTCGCCGGCCCGAGCCGGCCGGTCGCCGCGCGGCGATAGATCTGGTGCCAGTCCTCGAGGTCAACGGTGAGCGCATGGCTCGGCGGGTCCGACGGGGGCGCCGTACGCGCCGGCCGCTGGCCCGCGAGCAGCCGCTCGTAGCCGGCCAGCACGCGCGCGAACACGACGCGCTCGTCGAACTCCGCGACGGCCTTGGCCCGGGCGGCGGTGCCGAGCCGCTGTCGCTCGCCGGCATCGCCGGCGAGCCGCAGGATCGCGTTCGCGAGCGCGAGCGGATCCGAGCGCGGGATCACGAGGCCGGTGATCTCGTGGTCAACGGTCTGCCGACAGCCGCGGATATCCGTCACGACGCACGGCAGGCCCATGGCGGATGCCTCCATCGCCGCGCGGGGAAAGCCTTCGCGATGCGACGGCAGCACGAAGATGTCCATCGCCGCGTAGAGCTCGTCGACGTCCGTGCGATGGCCGAGGAAGCGCGCCGTGTCGGCGATGCCGAACTGCACGAGCGCGGCGGGGCTGATCGCGTCCGATTTCTCCGGCTCGAACGGACCGACGAACACGAAGCGCAGCGCGGATCGATCGCGCTTGATCCGTGCTGCCGCGGTGAATAGATCGAGATAGCCCTTCTCGACCACGAGCCGGCCGACTGCCCCGACCACGATGTGATCGGGCGAGAACCCGAGCGCCGCACGGACCTCCGCCCGCCGGATCGGCGAGATCCGCGCAGGATCGAACCTTGCGAGATCGATGCCGTTGCCGATCGTCTCGATCCGATCGGGTGCGCAGATCTGCTCGCGAATCGCGACCGGCACATCCTCGGGATTCTGGGAGAAGCTGTGATGCGTGAAGGCGTGGGTCGCGCGCTCGAGCCAGACGAACGCGCGTCGCGGCATCGCCGCCCCCGGACGAAGGGGAAAGTACAGGCCATGGATCGTGTGCACGCGGAGCGGGACGCGGGCTAGCTTCGCGGCGATCTGGCCGAGCAGGCCGGCCTTGATCGTGTGGGTGTGGACGATAGTCGGGCGCTCGCGGCGGAACACCGCGACCAGTTGCCAGATCGCAGCGAGATCGGCCAGCGGGGTGATGCTCCGCGTGATCGGCACGTCGCAGTACCGCACGCCGATCGCTGCGAGCCCTCGGTCGGGCGACCGATCGCGACGCGCTACGCCGATCACCTCGTAGCCCGCCGCGCGATTGGCCACGAGCTGATTACGCAACAGATATATCAACGAGTAGTCGGTCGCCGTGACATGTGCGATCTTGATCGGCACGGCTGAACGATACAGCGTGCGGCCGGCGATCAGTAGACGTGGGTCCGCGGTCGACCTCGAGCAACCGAAGCTTTCGGCTCGGGCGTGGTCCATCCCGCACCCCAGCGCGCTCCCGGCGCGGTCCCCCGGACGCTGGCAAGACCTGGCACAGCCGGCGAGCCGCGGAACCGAATACCAGGTCTTCCAAGCTACGCGGGGTCGCGCCAAGCGGAGCTCAGCCTGCCGTGGACACGGACGGGGTCGGCGGGGAGTCCGAGGCTGGTGAGCAGGCTGCGGGTGAGGTGACATCGGCGACAAAGGCCCAACTTCGCGCGTCGCGCCTACGCCAAGTGGCTTGCGTACGGACAGTCGAGGACCACGAACGTTACGTGACCGCTGGTTACCTCGCGTGACGGAATCCCCGTGGCCACCGTTTGTCTACTGCATGAGGTTTCTCGTGATGCTCCTCATCGGCTGCGCTTCCTACGAACGGGTTTCGCCGCCCCCGGTGACCACCCGCGTTGCAGGGGAACCCTCGGGTCACATGGTCGTCGCGGGCCAGAGACTTCCCGTGCACACCACGACCGAGCCCCGTGCCGACGTTGTGTTTGTCGCGCCGGCGGGCAGCGCACTCGCGCAGCACTATCGCGACCAGATGCTGAGGTTCGAGCCGTGTGGTTGTAAGGTGGAGTACGGCGCCGTCGATTCGTCGACGACGAAGGGGTTCTCGCTGCGGCTGATCCACGTGAACCGCGACGCCGCGGGCAAGCTCTATCTCTATCGCCCATGCGGGCACAGCCCGAGTCGAGCAGTCATCGGCGACGGTGCCCTGCTGTTGCTCGGCGGGGAGGACTGGCGACTGCCGATCGTAGCGCTGACGCGCGATGAGCACGGGGTCACGCTCCAGCTCGATGTCTCCAAGGTTCCAGAGGTATTCCGGCCTCCTCCCGAATGGAGCTACCACGCCACGTCGCGGCTCGGACTCTACGAGGATGGAGATGAGCGTCCCGCGCTCATGATGACCCCCGAGGAGGTCGCGAAGCTCGATGTCGTCGTGCGGCTTTGCCGGAAAGAGAAGATGGACGAGTTCGAGTTCGATGACCCGCACTCGCAGTAGTCAAGCGATCAGCCGCATAGTCCAGGTTCACGCGGTCGCCATGAGCAGGAGCGCGATATTCGAGGGGAAGCACGCCGCCGTCGGTGCGCTTCCTCGGGCGGAAGGTATCGTGGGCGCGGTCGGGACCTGTACGGCAAGGTCGTGATCGAGGGCGTCTCGGCCGATCTCCCTGGGCTCTCATGATCCTGCGCATCTTGCGTCGCGACGCCTGCGGACCTCAGAATCTCGCCCGAACCCCGAGCTGAACCTGCAGGGGGTCACCGGCACCACTCTGGACCGAACCGTCGAAGTTGAAGATGAGGTTGGTGACCTCGGGGCGGCGAAGGTTCCTGGAGTTGAACAGGTTGAAGACCTCCAGCACGGGTTCGACCGTGAATTTGCCCGTGTGAAACTCTCGGGACAAGCGCAGGTCCAGAGACGAGAACGCGTTGTCTTTTCGACCCAGGTTGCGTTGCGTGACGGAGCCGTCGGGATTGATCCGATCCTGAGGCGTTAACGCGTCGCAGCCATCGGCGCACTCTGGACCGTTGAAGTGAATCGACTTCGGTTGGGGCGAACGATAAGAGTAGCGGGCGTTGAGATCAACGCCGCCGGGTAGCTTGGCGAGCAACCAGCCATTCAAACGATGTGTCTGATCGCGATCCGACAGGCTCCACTCGGCGTCGAGATCGGTGATCTTGGCGTAACGAAACGAGAAAGGATCTCTCTCGTTGTCGTCGTCGGAGCGATCTTTGGAGTACGTGTAGTTGAGCTGGAAGGCGACGTGGTTGGAGAACTCCTTGCGAAGACCTAGCGTGACACCCCAGTACTTGCTATGTGCAGTCGATTCCACGACGGTCAGCGTGTTGACGCCGTTGGTGCCGTCCGTGCCCAAGCCCGTGCCCCAGGGCGAACCGAGGAGTGGGTCGTTGCGGTTGGCGAAGCGCGTGAGGAAGTCCGTTTCGGCATAGTTGAAGGTGACGGCGGCGCTGAGGCCCGATTCGAGCACCCGCTCGACGGCCAGGCTGAACGCCGTGGTGCGCGGGTTGCGGAAGTCCTTGTCGAAGACGAACACGTCCGGCCGGAAAGGATCGCCCGTCTCCGACGGGGGAATGAGATTGGTATAAGCTGGAACCGGTCCGAGGACATTCGTGAGCGCCGAGTTGCGAAACAGCGTCTGACCGATACTGCCATTGGTGGATCGACTCGAAGCGAGAACCAGCCCGGGGACTCGCGAGTAGTAGATTCCCCCGGTTCCGCGAATGACCGTCATGCCGTCTCCGAGTGCGTCGACGGCGACGGCCAGGCGAGGCTGCCACATGCGGTAGTCCGAGGGAATGGTCCCGTTCGAGGGAAACTCCTGGCCGTTTCTCGTCTGACCGATGAAGTCGGCGTAAAACACCTCGTCCGGCGGTGTGATCGGGTCGGGCTGGATCTGGGCTTCCCATCGAAGACCGTAATCGAACTTCACGCGCGGGTGCGGCTGCCACGTGTCTTGAAGGAAGGCAGCGGTCTCATGTACCATTATCGATTGCGTCCCCGCTTCTTCAGCGGTCCGCCCGCCCACTCCTGCCTGCTGCAGATAGGTGAGCACTGGGCCGACGATGTCAGTTCCGGCAGGACACATCCCCGACTCCGAAGAGCTACCGTCTGAACACTCGACGTAGCTGGGATTGCGGACGAAGTTCAGGAAGCCGTCGGTAGAGCTGAAGATGTAGCGACCGTTGGCAAAGCCGCGGAAGATCTGTGAGATGTTCGTCCGATTGTATTCCACGCCCGCCTTGACCAGATGCCTGCCTCGCACCAGGGAGATGTTGTCGTTGAGCTGAATTCGCGTGTCGTTGTAGTCGACGGGGATGAAGAAGGGCATCCCGACGCGGTAGCCGCGCTCGAAATCGAATGCGGTATCGGGGAACGGACGGTTCTGACCATTGATCAGCGGGCCGTCGTAGGGCCGCGGGCGATCCTCGCGGGCCAGCTGGAAACGGAACTCATTGTACCAGCTCGGCGTCAGCGTCGAGATCAGCGTACCGGTAACGGCGTGGGAGGAATCCTTCTCCGCCGCGTTGGCGCTGCGGCCCCAGGAATCGACGTCGAAGGTGCCGTTCTTCTGCTCGGACCAGGTGTAATTGTAGCGCAGCGTGAGCAAGTTGTCGCGATTGGCATGCCAGTCGACCTTGGCGAGGTAGACGCGGGCATCATTGGTGCGGGTGATGGATCCGTTTTCGTCCGGGCTGCCAAGCGCGGCCAGGGCGTCGACCACACGCTGCTCGATGCGAGACGGGTCGGTCTGCTTGGTGGAGCGGCCGCGTTGAACGTCGAGGGACGTGAAGAAGAACACCTTGTCCTTCACGATCGGACCGCCGAAGGTGAATCCGACCTGCTGTTGGTTGAAGGCGAACTCGGGATCGGTCGAGCCGTCCGCTTTCTCGCCGCGCGCCGAGAGCGCGTCGTGCTTGCCGAAGAGATGAGCGCTGCCGGTGAAGTCGTTGGTACCGGACTTCGTCAGGACCGTGACGAAGCCCGATCCGGACCGTCCAAACTCGGCATTGGCGCCGTTGGCCACGACGACCACCTGCTCGACGGCGTCGAGATTGAAGGTAAAGGCGGGCCGCTGGCCGCCACGCTGCTCGCCGAAGAAGGGATTGTTGAAGTCGGCGCCATCGACCATCACGTTGTTGTGAATGCCGCGTTGACCGTTGACCGAGATCTCGTCGCCATCGGGGCCCTGTACGATGGTCACACCGGGTGACAGGGTCATGAGATCGAGGAAATTGCGTCCATTGTTCGGCAGCCCTGCCACGGCATCCGAGTCGAAGCTCGTCGAGACCTCGGCGCGCCGGTCGAGGGCCGATGCCCTGCCCGCTATTTCGATGACTTCGCCGATGGGCCACATGACGATGCTCACGATGACGCTGGTACCCACTGAGACCCTGATGGTACGGTCTTCGGGGACGTAGCCGGCCAGTTCCGCAGCGATCTCGTAGTCTCCAGTCGGCAGCAGCGGCGCCAGGAACCGGCCGTCCTCGTCGGCCACGTAGCTTCGTTTCAGGTTCGTCCCGACGTTACGCAGCAAGACCTTGGCACCGGCAAGGCTCTTCCCCTCTCCGTCCACGACGGCGCCTTCGACGACGCCAGTCGTGGCCTGCGACTGCCCCCACACACTCGTCGAGAGCAGCCAGAGAATCGCAACCGCAGCGGTCCATCCGGTTTTACCGCGAAGATTCCGCATGGTCCCCCCTTTGCTCCAGTAGCCCTGCCCTCGCACAGCCATCGCGAGGCAAATCTCGGATCAAGGGTGACTCCCTTCCTTGGGCAGATCCTACGCTTTTCACATCATCGCGTGAGGCGAACAGGATGAGGCGCCGAGCGACGCGACGAACAGCGATGGTTTCTGGGCGCATAAGTAAATGAAACCGGTGTTTCGGAAACTGGCTCGAAGATAGGTAAGATCGGGATAGCTGGCAAGCCTTTGGCGGCGCCTTTGGATGGATCCATTCGGGCGCCGGTGTGGATCCAGGTGGGCGGCGGCGGCGCGACGGGATCGTGATCCACTCGGAGCCGCACGTTGGATCCGTCGGCGGACACGTCAGCCTCGGTCGGCATCGCGACGCGGCGCACGCTGGGCCAGCTTGCCATCGCGGCCGGCGGCGCGCTCGTGAGCGACGTGCTGGCGATAGCTCGGGCCATCGATGTCGATCCGGAGCGCGTGCATGGCGATCAGGCGCTCGGTCTGCCGCACGGTCAGCCCCCGGCGGATCACCACCGCCGAGGCCGGCACCTGGTTGCCACGCGGCAACGCGGCCAGAGCGATCGCCGCGCGCGGCACGAGCAGCCCCAGCCGCACGTCCGCCTGGACCGCGAGGTCGAGCGCCTCGACCAGGACCAGCTGCCGGCACACCCAGCTCTTGTGGCGATCGAGACGGCGCGCGATCTCGGGCTGCGAGAGCTTGTCGTCGCGATACAGCGACCGGACCAGCCAGCCCTCCGCCGAACGTCCTGTCGCGCTCGCTCCGCGGCGCGGCAGCCCTCGGGGCTCGCCGTTCGCTTCAGGGTGCCTTGCGGTCCTCATGCTTCGCGGTGCCCTTCGCGTCGACCGTGGTGATCGACGCGCGCACGGGCTTTCCGTTCTGGATCGCGATGTGCGTCTGAACCTTCGGGATTCTCGAGCTCTCGAAATGGATGTAGAGCCAGGGAGTGGGATCGTAGCCGCGTTCACTGCGAACCTGGATCGATGCGAGCGGCAGGCCGGGCAACGTCTTCAGCCATGTCTCGGGGATCGTGATGGCAGTGCCGTTCATCGTGACCGCGAGCGTCTGCACGTTGCCGCCGCTGTCGGCGGTCGCCTTGACTTCGACCGTGCCGAACAACGACGTGTCGGCCTCGAGGGTGGCCGCCTTCCAGTT
>Ga0307515_10024039_pt1 | contig 10639 bp, 9 predicted proteins | sample 17_EM_MG_FD_194513 | JGI IMG/M metagenome (GOLD analysis project Ga0307515, IMG submission 194513) | Populus trichocarpa ectomycorrhiza microbial communities from riparian zone in the Pacific Northwest, United States - 17_EM | ecosystem: Host-associated > Plants > Roots > Unclassified | place...
TTCCGATTCCCACAGTGAATAAGCGCGCTGGCTGACCCAGGCGTCTTTATTATGACTCATAACCAACCCCAGCGGAAAATTTGGAAACAATATTCGACAGCCAACAAGGTGCCAAAACCGGCTTTAGGAGTCGTTAGCGGGTAGCGTTATTTTTTTGATAATATGGAAGACTTGGGAATACTTGGAGTTGAAAGATTAATCTGATGGAGAGTGATGCCAACTGCCGACGGGAATGTCGGGTGTCGAACGCTTGGCAGCTCTGGCTTCCAGATCGTCCCACGTACTATACAGTCGATAATCAAACGTAGACGCCCAGGCGAAGCGAAGATCAACCGGCCGCCGACGTCGGCCGCCTTGGACTTGCTATGGCGCCAGGATATGTTGGAACAAAAGCAATATTGAAGACCGATGGCAACTAAGACGACACTCAACGCGAAGAACCTCGAAGCACTCGGCGCGCCGCGTCTCTCCGAGTTACTGATCGAAATCAGCACGGGCAGTGCCGCCCATAAACGGCGTCTCCGCATCGAACTGGCGGGCGATCAGAGCAACGCCGAGGTCGCACGCGAGGTTCGCAAGCGCCTTGGCAGCATCGCACGGGCCCGAACCGTCATCAACTGGCGCAAGGTGAAAACGGTCAAGGTGGATCTGGAAACCCAGCGATCGACGATCGTCAATGTCGTGGCCGCCGACGATCCGAAGGAGGCGTTTGACCTCATCTGGCAATTCCTTGCCTTGGCCGACTCGATATTCGAGCGATCCAGCGACAGCAGCATCACGCTTATCCAGATATTCCATCAAGCATGCGTTGATGCCGGCGTCATCGCAAAATCATCAGCTATGAATATTGATGCCCTTGCCGACAAAATCTGCGCTGCGGTGCAGAACAATGACTACGGCCAGTATGACCCGCTGATCACTGCGATGGTTCCGGCGCTTGGCAAAGAAGGCTTGGAACGTTTGAAGAGCCTCCTCGTGCACTGGTCGAATGAACCGCTGGAGAAGTCCGCCGACAGCGATCGACAGGTCATCGGCTGGAGCAGCAAGGGGCCGATCTACGAGGACGAGATCTACGGCAATCACCGGCAATTGACCGTGCGCATCGCCCTGCAGGAAATCGCGGACGCCCAGGGTGATGTTGACGCCTATATCGCCCAGCAGCCGGAGAAAGCCCGCCGCGCCCCGTTGGTGGCAGCCGATATCGCGCAAAGGCTCGTTGCAGCGGGACGCGCGGAAGAGGCGCTCAACGCGCTGGACCAGGTCGATATAAAGGGTTGGTCGGATGTCCCCATCGAATGGCAGCTCGCGCGCGTCGAAACTCTCTACGCCCTGGAACGAGGTGGCGAAGCTCAAGCCTATCAATGGCAGTGTTTCGAGCAGTCGTTGGACGAGGAGCATCTCCGCGCCTTCGTGCGAAGGCTCCCGGATTTCGACGACATCGAGGCCGAGGAGAAGGCCTTCGCCTTCGCTCAGAACTTTCGCGATATTCATCAAGCACTTGCCTTCTTCCTTCAGTGGCCCGCACCGGGTGAAGCGGCAAAGCTCATCTCGAAACGCCAGACAGAACTTAATGGCGATCTGTATGAGGTCATGACATCAGCCGCCGAGATCCTGCAGGAGAAATACCCGCTCGCGGCAACGATCGTCTTGCGGTCCATGATCGACTTCTCGCTCGAAAACGCCCGTCCCAGCCGCTACAAGCACGCGGCGCGCCATCTTGCGGAATGTGCATCCCTCGCGCGGCACATCGATGATTTTGGCAGCGCAGGATCGCACGACGCCTATGTTGCGGATCTAAGGCGTCAACATGGAAGGAAGCATGGTTTCTGGAGCTTGGTGCCGTAAGCCAAATCGAGATACCTGACTTCGCAGACGAGAAGGAGATCACTATGACAAACGCCTCATGGCACGCCGATCCGCTGACCTGGGGAACCGGACCTCGTATCTTCGAAGTCTTCCTGGAGCCCACCTGCCCCTATTCGGTCAAAGCCTTCAACAAGCTCGACGAGCTGCTCAGCCAGGCCGGCGAAGACAGGATCACGGTGAATATCCGCCTGCAGTCGCAACCTTGGCATATGTATTCGGGTGTGATCGTCCGCTGCATTATCGCGGCCTCCACCTTGGAGGGTGGCAAGGAGACGGCGAAGAAAGTGATATCAGCCGTCGCCGCCCATCGCGAGGGTTTCGAATTCGCCCGTCACGCCGGCGGTCCGAATATGGAGGTAACGCCAAACCAGATCATCGAGCGACTGGAGGGCTATAGCGGCGTCAAACTGAAGGAAGCCTTTGCCATCCCCGATCTCGACCGGGAGATCAAGTGGCACTGCAAATATGCCCGCCAGAACGGCATCCACGTCTCGCCGACGTTCATGATAGACGGGCTGGTGCAGGCCGACATGAGTAGCGGCGATGAAGTTGGCGTTTGGGTGAAGAAGGTGCTGGGTAACTGACACGAACCGTTTGCCGCCTGATTCTTTCCAGTCATCGATATCAGGCAGCAGCCAGCGCACAGTCAATGAATCCGACATTTCCTATAAGGAGGGGCGGGCTATGCACCCTCTACCTCCTATACAGCCCTCAAGAACTCGCGGTTTCAGATTCATTGGTCTCAATAAGACCTTTCTCCGCCGTCGTTCTCTGTCGCAACCTTTCTCTGTGATGTTCGCTGCGATCAGCTACATGACGGCGAAAGGCTACATAAGTGGTGAAAGTCCCTCTCTACCAAGGCAATCAGGACCGCGTTGCGCTGCGGCCGAAATACACCGTAAGCATCGCTGGCGGCGCGACCCCAGATGCTTTTGGGGCCGTGATCGGGCGCGGCTTGCAATCCGTTGCCAATGGGATGGATGTCGCAGCCGAAGCGGTGCAGCGCGTCCAGCAGATGCGCGATGACGCCGTGGTCAGCGATGGCGCCAATCAATGGCTGCAGGCCGAAGATAAGCTGCTATATGATCCCGATATCGATTACGCCAACATGTAGGCTAGACAGGCGGTTGCCCCGACAAAGGCGCCAAGGACTTTGCCCAGGTAAGCGTCACCCGGGCCTGGGCGCGCCCTGGGGAACAGCGACGGCCGGACTCTCGGATTCTCTATAGAGATGCGCGACCACGTTCAGCACAGCGGGCTTATGAGACCCCTGGACGCCACCCTACGATTATGTTGAACATGCGCCTACGTAACTCACCGTCCGACTTTGAGACCACCGAGCCGGGCTAAACAAAATCATTCTTCTTGCCCATCCGAACCGCACGAGCTGAGGCAGAAAATAACGATCGGAGGCAATGTATGATTGAGGCTTTGCACGTTTCACATGATGCCGTGATTAAGAGCGCATTTATATCTGCCGCAACAACGTTTGATTACGCGATAGCGAATATTTTTCCTCTTCTCGATCGTTTCGGAGAGCAGAGAAAAGCACAGAGTAAGAAATTTTATGACCGCCTGCGGAACGATATCGTTTCTGGTTGCGTCATGCCGCCCATTACACTTGCATTTGTGAATGGCGCCCTTTCGACCGAAACAAATCCTCAGACGCTTAGCAATTTTATCAATAATAATATTGTCGATGGATATATCCTCGACGGCATGCAGAGAATGATAACACTTAAAGACGCTTCCCTTTTAAATGGCTACTTGGGAAACCGCACACTCTACGTCAACGTAATCATCGCGGAGAAGTATGATCTTCTTCTGTATAGAATGATAACTCTGAACAATGGCCAGAAGCCTATGACTGCTCGCCATCAGATCGAAATGCTGACTAAGGGTGCGGTTGATATCTCCGGCACAAATATCGAAGTAGTAAGTGAGAAGCAAACGGAGGGAACAAAGATACGTAACGCTTTTCGGATGTCCGATATAGCGGAAGCTTATACAGCATACCTCTCCGATAGCTTGCACAACCAGAATACTAAGATCATCGAGAGTAAGCTGGACGAGATTCTCGTTGGTAGAGTAATGGAATCGGACATAACAAACGAGGAACACTCATTCTCGGATATATTGAGAGAAGTCGGCCGACTCCAGGTTATCGACCAAAATAGGGACTGGCTCCGGCAAGTCAATAACATGATAGGATATACTGTAGGAGCGAAAAAATCACTTGATGATATAAGAGCTCTTACTCCTGATGAATTTATGCATAGTATAGATACATTTGAATCTGCTTTCGATGCAATCAACACCTCTAAGGTAAATGTCGGGAAATACAGGAGAGATTTGAGCAGGCTATATATCGAGAAGATCGCAGAACTCGGCACCTTCGATCAATCCCAGCTCGAAGAACTGTTTTTCAATGAAACGATGACCGACTGAAATGCCATCGACGTTCAGGATCAAAGACGGGCTGCTGCAGCTTGGCATTCGGAAACCCTTTGGCGTTAATGACGACGGGGTGCACGCCTTTGAGTGCTTGAGGCTGCTTTGTGGTACCGTCAACCTCCAAAACAAAGCGGACGGGTCGGTAATCAAGCTGAGAAATTGCTTTCTCACCCAGACGGTCAGGAAGTTAAAGCTAAACTCGCTCAAAGAAATGGTATCTTCGGCTTTTGATGGAGATATCTCTGTCGATGATGCCGAAAAATACTTGAACAAGACGTCTGGCATCAACAGAGATTTCTGGATGAAGGTTAAAGGTGAACTTTGCTTGGCATTAGCTTGCTGGAGCGAAGATCAGCACACTAGAGCATTTCTCCATATATACAGACTTATCGAGATGACGTCCGTAGCTCTTCCTCTATTCTATGCCAGCGTTGAGCATGACTACTACAAATCTCTCGATTTCCTCAAGGGCCTTCCGCAGAACCCTCGCGATGGAGATCTAGCCATTTTCAGAAAGTTTATAGCGGTTCTCGCTAAAGAGGGCGGCTACCAAAACCTTAGGATGGAAGTCTTTTACTCAAAGGGCAACTTAGCCTGGGATGCAAGGTATACGAAGCAGATACAAGACTATGTGATCTCTGCGGAGAAATTAAATTCTTCAATAGATACCGCCACGAGCAAGATTGACGTTCCTTATAACGAATTTCCTTCGTTCTTCGTAACCTTCAGAAATCGACTATTCCATAATATGCTTTCTGCAGAGAATTTTGATCTCGATAAGTTGGGCGGATCGGACGCAGCCTGCGAACCGCTAATAAAGCCAGCGCTAAATTGGTTCACCCTGACGCTGTGCGTGATTCTGAAGCAAAATGCCGCCCGATACATCTGATGCGAAAGCAGCGGTTCAGGACGTGCCTCGGGTGTGGCCCTTTCCAGCTTCGATAGCCAAGAAGATAACGGATTGCCCCAGGCGATAGCACGGTACCCTTATGGCCGAAGGTCCATGATGGCGGAGAGGGTGGGACAATCCGCCAGATAGCCGCGCGATACCCGCATTTCCAAGGTCTTCGATAAAGCCCTGACTACGCTACGGAAATTACGATACCCGGCGGTGTACCCCAAGCGATACCCCGATGGCAAGGTCCAAAATCCGACGCAAGATTCCGAGGCCGAATCTACCCGGCAGGGGTTACCCACAGCTTGCCCCACGACGATGCTCCACCCCTTCGACACGAGCCACGGGTCTCGTGCCGCTCGCCTATGGCGACCGCGCTTCCCGCATAGTCGCGAGGGCCCCGCGCTTTGGTGACAATCGCATGGGGCGCTCAGAAACGGCCTACGGCCTGCGGCATCCCCCTTGGAGGGACATGCCTCTTCCGAGCATGGCGACCCATGCGACAGTCAACCCCTGCCTAGCGCCGTGCCAATCTGACTCACTTTAAGGTTCCGATCGCCATCCGATCGTCCATCCCGGAAATCATTTCGGGAAGCCTGGGCTCGATTCCTGAAATCCGATATAAATATCATGTTTTCAATTAGTTGAAGGACAGTGCGATGGACACCACGAAGACTCTGATTCGCGGTCTTGTGTTCGATGTGATAGTTGTCGAAACAACGCATACGGATACCGTAGGAACGCTCTTCTACGTCGCGATGATCTACGTCCGTCACCGGAAGACAGGCGCACAGCGTCTCGTTCAAAGGACACGAATTGCTGGCACTGGCCAATCCCTCGCCCGCGACGTCCAAAAGCGCGGTCTCAGAGCATTGGAATCCTTCACGGCGGTAGCGTGAACGGCGAGGCCCTTTAATTCTAAAATCGCGGTCTCAGTGCTGGCCCAGGCGTCCCCGCGTCGTCAGTCGAGCCAGGGGAGGCTATTGCGCTCGTCTGACGCTCAAGCTCCCACCGTAGCGCTGCCATCATTGCCCGGTCCCGGATTTCCTGTTCCGAACGGTCATGACCGACGATGCGCAGGGCGATCCAGTCTTGGGTCTTCATCATCTCCCGTAGCCACTCCAGTGCCTCCGGAGGAACGCGCCCCTCGATCATGGTCCGCGCGCGATCCTTGGCGGTTCGGCGATTCAAATCCTTGACCAAACGATTCCAGGAAGGCCGGGGCTTTGGTCGATTGACAGGATACCAACTTGCTTCAAGTCCGCGCTCTCGGGCCCATGCTTCAGCGCCAAGCTCATAATCTGGCGGAGGCATCCGGCGATCACTGCGGAAATAATTTCCGCGTTGCTGAAGCGCCAAAGCGTCCCTCTCCGGAAGCAGCGCCAGCACCGACGACAATAGTCCGAGCAGTTGGAGCATAGTTTTCGCAGCCGGATCGCGTCGCCGCCGTTTGGCAATATTCCGGCGCATCCAATCCACGCAAGTTCGACGCTGTTCCCGTTTCTTTAACACCCGATCCATAGATATTTCTCCAAACCTTTGCACAGGATGAGGCCAAGCAGGGACCGGCGCAAATCTCTGGCGTGGGAGATATAGGGGATGAGAACGAATGCGGCTAACAGACCTGGAAACGACAATCGAACTTCTAGTCGAGGCAAATGCCAACGTCGACGGCGCAAGGGATCGTGTAGCTGGGCGCTATGGGATACAGAAGTCTGTCATCACTGATCGAGTGAAGAGGACCGAGGAGTTTTTTGGCACTTCACTATTTGGCGGGCCGCAAAGGAAGGAGCCTACTGAGGCCGGGAAACTTGCCGGGCGTTATGGACCTCGCTTGCTAGATGAAATCGAATACTTCGCGCAAATGATTCGAGACGAAGCTGAAGAAAAGTAGTGCCCATATTTCTTGTTAGCAAAAGTTGTAATGCGTTTGGAATCATACAGGCCGAGCTTGTACTACTCCTTCTCATTTGTTCTCATCCCGGCGAATCGAATTGAGGTTTTCATGACGGCCTATACTCCCTACCACGGAAAGTTCTTTGCGCATCGCATCATGCTTGAAGGAAGAAGCGACGAGGCATTCGCGAAATCTCTTTCTACGGCACGGGTCGACATGAAACCGCATCAGGTTGAAGCCGCTCGTTTCGCACTCCACTCGCCGTTGTCCAAGGGTGTCATTCTGGCGGATGAAGTTGGTCTCGGAAAGACCATTGAAGCTTGTCTTGTGATTGCGCAGAAGTGGGCAGAGCGTCGCCGGAATATCCTGCTCATTGCCCCGGCCTCCTTGCGAACGCAATGGCAACAGGAGTTGCAGGAGAAGTTCTCTCTGCCGAGCGTCATCCTCGACTCCAAGACCTATCGCGACGCCGTCAAGAACGGCCAGCGCGCGCCGTTTGATAACGACTCCGCAATCATCATTACGTCGTATCAATATGCGGCCGCCAACGCCGACCAGATCCATCGTATCGGCTGGGACCTCGTCATCATCGACGAGGCTCATCGTCTGAGAAACGTCTACAAGAAGAACACTTCGGCGCAGGCGAAGAGGTTGAAAGAGGCTCTGTCCTCTCGTTTCAAGGTGCTGCTGACCGCAACGCCCATGCAGAATTCGTTGATGGAGCTTTTCGGGCTCGTGTCGATGATCGACGACAACTTCTTCGGTGACGAGCAGTCCTTTCGGGTTATGTACGGACGCGGTACCGACAAGCAGTCGCTGATTTCCCTTCGACGTCGAATGGCACCGCTCTACAAGCGCCACCTGCGACGTGACGTGCAAGCCGCTGGCCACGTCAACTACACCCGCCGTCTTGCCGTGACCTTCGACTTCGAGCCCCATAGCCTCGAGGAGCAGCTTTACGAAGGGGTTTCAAGCTACCTTCAGAAGACCGATTCCATTGCGTTCGGCTCGAAGCCGAACCAACTCGTCCTCATCGGCGCACGCAAAACGCTTGGTTCTTCCATCGCAGCGATCGCGATGTTTCTTGAGAATGTAATTTCAAGATTGAAGCGCAACCAAGTGGTGACAGAAGCAGTCGTTGAGGACATCGATGACACGGCAGAGATCCAGGAAGAGATAGCGGATGCAGCGACTCTGGCCGATTCCGCAGACGGGTCTACTGAGGACGTCTCTGAAGAGGATCGGCCAGAAATCGACTCGAAAAAGCTCGCTGCAGAAATCTCCGAACTGGAGGGTTATCTTGCGCTTGCAAGATCGATCGGTTCGAACTCCAAGGGAGAGAAGCTCATCAGCCGACTCCCGGAAGTTCTTGACGAAGTCGTGGCTCGTGACGGAAAGCGCAAGGCCGTCATCTTCACCGAGTCCGTTCGTACGCAGAACTACCTCTATGAGATCCTCTCCCAGAACGGGTACTCTGGTCAAATTGCGCTCATGAATGGGTCCAATAATGATCCGGAGAGCCAGAAGATTTACAAGGACTGGCTAAAGGAAAAGCAGGGAACCGACGCCGTTTCAGGATCGAAATCCGCCGACATGAAGAGCGCAATCGTCAGTGCGTTCAAGTCAGATGCGAAGTCTATCCTGATCGCAACGGAGTCAGGCGCCGAAGGCATCAACCTCCAGTTCTGCTCATTGCTTATCAACTTCGATCTGCCCTGGAATCCGCAGCGCGTCGAGCAGCGCATCGGTCGATGCCATCGATATGGGCAGAAGATCGATGTCACCGTCGTCAATATGCTGAACCGGAAAAACCAGGCCGAGCGACGAATCTATGAGCTTCTGAGCAATAAGTTCAGGCTGTTCGAGGGGCTTTTCGGAGCCAGCGATCAGGTCCTCGGCGTCATCGAATCCGGCATCGACTTCGAGAAGAAGGTGCTTGCAGTCGTTCAATCCTGCCGGACCGAAGCCCAGGTGAACGAAGCCTTCCAGAAGCTGGAGGCAGAGCTTGAAGATCAGATCAAGGCGGACATGGCGGAGACGCGGCAGCAGCTCTTTGATCTCTTCGACGCCTCGATCGTAGACATGCTCCGCCAACGTGGGGGAGAGATCGAAAGGACGATGTCCGAATTCGAACGTCGTCTATGGCTCCTCGCTCGTTCAGAACTCCCGGAGGCGACATTCAGCAACGAGGGGATCCCATCGTTCAAGCATGCCGGGAAGACATGGTCGACAGTGTGGCCCGAGGCAGATCATAGGGGGTGGCAATTCTTCCGTCTCGGCGACGGCACCTTGGCCGACGGCCTCGTACGGGAAAGCCTTTCCCGGCCGCTGCCTGAGGCGAAGCTACACTTTGACTACCAGTCCTACCGTGAAGAAGGTCAACCGAAGCTGTCTGACATTGAAGCGCACGTCGGGAAGCGCGGATGGATGCGGGTATCTTTGCTCCGTGCCGAGACAGCAATGGGTTCACGGGACAGCCTCGTCCTGGCAGCAATTGCGGATGACGGAACCGTACTCGCTTCTGAAACAGCAGAGCGCTTCTTTCAACTACCAGCCGTCGTCGATGTCGTTGATGCGGAATATCCGACAAGCGCGATGGCGCGCATCGACGACGCTGCTTTGAAAGCCGCGCAGCAGGCCGCAGAAGACGAGAACGTCAAGTGGCTCGATGAAGAGACGATTAAGCTGGAGGCCTATGCCGAAGACCTGGAGCGCGCCAATGATCTGCGTGTGAAGGAATTGGACGTCGAAGCGCGGGCAGCCCGGAAGGCGTTGCGAGGCAACCAATCCGTCGCCTTGGCGGACAAACTCATCGAAGAGCGCCGGATCAAGAAGCTTGAGGAAGAGAGAGATGAGTTGAAGCTCTCCACCTTCAAAACTCTCAAGGAAATCCGCAAAGAAGTGAACGACAAGCTAGACGAAGTGGCGGCCAAGCTGGCCATTACGCCAAACGTGACGCCGGTGATGACGATCCGGTGGGAGATGACAGCATGAGCAAGAAAACGCGGTTAGAACTGACCTGGATCGGCAAGGACGAGAGGCCAAAGCTTGAACCTCGTATTCTGATCGAGGATGTTAAGCTTTCTCACCATGCTAACGTACGACATTCAGATCAAGATATCTTCGATAACCTGCTTGTCCATGGTGACAATCTGCTGGCGCTAAAGGCGCTGGAGGCTGAATTCGCTGGAAAGATCAAGTGCGTATATATAGATCCGCCCTACAATACTGGAGCGGCGTTCACGCATTACAACGATGGATTAGAGCATTCGCTATGGCTATCTTTGATTAGACACAGAATTAACCTCATTAGGAATCTCTTGTCTGAAGATGGCTCCCTTTGGATTAATATTGATGAGAATGAGGGTCATTATCTAAAAGTACTTTGCGATGAAATATTTGGACGAGAAAATTTTGTACGACAAATAAATTGGCAGAAAAAATATAGCGTAAGTAATAATTTCCAAGGAATTGCGTCTCTTTGCGACATAATTCTTGTTTATAGAAAATCTGACAAATTCTCAAAC
>Ga0307515_10024041_pt1 | contig 10638 bp, 5 predicted proteins | sample 17_EM_MG_FD_194513 | JGI IMG/M metagenome (GOLD analysis project Ga0307515, IMG submission 194513) | Populus trichocarpa ectomycorrhiza microbial communities from riparian zone in the Pacific Northwest, United States - 17_EM | ecosystem: Host-associated > Plants > Roots > Unclassified | place...
TATCGATGGAGACGGAGACGCGCTCAGCTCCAGATTTGAGGCCTCTGGGAGTGGCTTTCTTGTGAGCGACGATGAAGGGAACATCGGAGCTAGCGAGTGATGAGGATACCAATAGGAGAGATAGTAAGATAGAGAATAGAATTTTTGTTGTTATTGGGTTTGCCATTGGATTTCGTGGTGGTGGTGGTGGTGGTTGTGCAGGAGGAGGATCTGGTTGTTTTTTGGTGAAAAATGTGGAAGTCGACATAAAAACAAGAGGGACTAGGGTGCGTATTTGGTCAAACCAGTGACATCGAAACGGTAACGTTTCAAACAATGGCGACAATAATCAATTTCCATTTCTGTTCTTTTTTTGCCTTCATATTTTTTTTTTTGTGATAGTACATTTTGTTCTTTCTTATTTATTCTCGGATTCCTTTTCTATTTCTCTTCAGCAAGTTTCGTATTTTACTTTTTTTTTTCACTATTATAAATTTACTCATGGACGTAAATTAAGATTATATATTTATAAACATGATTTTTATTTTTTTTGCTAAATGAAATGAAAGAAGATTATAAAACTTTTATTATGATGATGAGGTTTGTTGTTGCCTATTTTTTATTTCATAAAAAAATCAAGAAAAAAAATAAAAATAAAATTCAAAATACAAGAGGATACACATGAAAAAAACTCAAAAAATCGTCCAGTTGGTGGTGAATGACCAAAATAACAAGTGAAAAAATTGAAGGACTAGAATGTACAAGATTGACAAAATTAATGACCCAATTCTAATTAACAAAAGACTCATTCGGTGAAAATAGTTGTATTTGAGGTAAAGAAATACAAATTTGGATGAGTAAGGACTCAATGAGGATTTTAAAAAGCTTAATTAATTTTATTGAGGACTTAATTACAAGAAAATTAATTTTTTTTAGAGTCAATTTGAGTGTTAATTGGAAGAAATTGAAGTTTAGGGACTAACATTGAACTTTAGAAAGTTTAATTGGTCAAATTAGAAGCTTAATTGTGAAAACAATTAAAGTTTGATAGCTAATTAGGGGTTTAATTGAAGAAATTTAAAATCAAGGATCAAAGTGTAAAAGACGCGAGACTTCAAGAGTTGAAATTGACCAAATTAACAGCCAAATTAAAGAAACATAAAAGTTTGATGGTCAATTAAGGGTCTAAATGCATAAAACAGAAACCAAGGATCAAGATGAAAAAGATACTAAACTTTGGGGTTGGTGATTGAGTTTGGCAGGAATGAAATTGCATGAAATTAAGAGTTTAAGAGGTAATTAAAAGCAATTAGAAGAACACAGACTAAAATAAAATTTATTAGATCTCAAATTAAAAACCCTAATTTATAGGGATTCAACCTAGACAATACATCGTTCACCCACTATTCATCTCTTTCCTTGGTAGTTTTGAATGATCGAGTTAACACATTCCAAGAGCTCGTTGTGGAGTTCTAGACCTCCAAATGGCATGTGGTTTTTTTGCAAATGAAAGAAGAACATCCCCTCTACAACTCCATTTCCATTAAATTAGACATTTACATCTCAATTCTTCCATATAAGTTTCCCACATCTTGTTCATGGTCAACCATCATTACAATTTCAAATTCTGACTTGATTGAGTTGACATCTTTGAATAAATGAATGTGAAACTACTGATTTCCAATTTAAGCAAGCTTGGATCCAAACAAAAGGTATACATCTTATTTACCAACTTTAGGTAGTTTTTGATGACGTTTACATCGGATTTGCTTTGGTTAAACCTCAAAAGTGGTCAACCAAGTCAGCCTAAACTATGACATTTGATTTTTAAAAACCACCCATTTTTTTCGTGTGTTCACACTTAAAGCTTCTTAAAAGGTTCTTATCAATGACTTTAAACCCCCCCTTTTAAAATCAAAAGGCTAGAAATAGTTCCTTACCCTCTAAGTCTAACAAAATCACCAAGTATCCTTAAAACTAAAACCACCATTGCAAAACCAGTCTTGTACAAGAGCTTTCAGCTGTTAACTTTTATCCATAACTCTCTCATTTTTATTAAAGGGCCGAGCTTTAATCAATCTTTGAGGGAATCCATAAAAAAACTATAAATACCCCTATAAATCAAATAAAGAGAAGAGAAAAAAACTAGAAAAACCCTATAAATACCCTTTGGAAAAACCTTACTATGAAGGTTCAAAAGCCTAACACAAGCAAGCTTTAGAAAGAATAGAAAACGAAAGGGAAAGAAAGAAGGAAAAAAATAAAGAAAGTACTTGCCTATAACCAGCAAATTTGAAAAAGGTATAACCATGTGAAAACTCAATGATGGAGTCCATATGTCCTTCCCATTCATGCTTTTTTAATGTTTGATGATATTTTTTTTAATCTTTTTAGCATTATTTTGTATTTTATCATTTATATGGATTGATGAATGAAAATGTTGTTTTCTTTGCTTAATGTTGCTTTGAGTTAGTTATTAATGTTTGTTGGATGTTTATAATGATGTTTGAATGTTGTTCTTGCTGAAATGAAATGTTATTTAGAATCTATCAAATATGACAATAGGTATTTGATGCATATTTCTGGGTTATTAGTTTATGTCCTGGGTTTCTAGACTTGGTTTTTGTCATAAAGAGTTAATTTTGGATTGAAGTTTGATATTTTGTTGGTTGTCAATGAGGTTACAGTTTTAGAAGTTGAAATCGTAAGCATGTTTTTAATGATTTGATGTTATTTGTTGTTATTTTTTATTCAAACATATTTGTTATTAACAATATGATTTATATGGACAAAAAACTAGAAGTTTAAAGGCTTAAAAGGTCATTTTCTAGGTTTGATAGTAATTCATGTTTTCTAGGTAGCCTGGATTCATGTTCTTCATATTCCATCTAAAAAACATTGTCTTGAATAGTATTAATTTTTTTTTTAAGTTAATTTTGGTCTTTATAAGTTTGTACATGATTAGTCAATAATCTAGGTTGTTCTTGCATCAATAATACTTCTTTATTGTACCGCTCCGCTTTACTTTGACATCTGCCTATGAGCCATAAATTACAACAAAAGGCATGAAAAATTCTCATGCCATCCCTCATTTGTTTTTCATATTTGATCCCTATTCTTTTAGGATATTATGATTTGGTCATAATTTGTTTTTCATATTTTAGTCCTTGAAAGTTAAAAGATGATAAAGAAAGTCACCGAAAGAAATCAAGGAGAGAGAAAAAAATTCTCGAATGACCAAATTTCAACACTAATAATACCAATTTTAGTGTCTATTGATTTATTTTTAAGAGAGAAACTCAATAAAGTTGATTTCAGTTTTTAATGATGCTGAAAAAGTAGATCAGGGCTCTATTTGTTTTTTATTTGATTTTTTAGATTGATTATGATATGTTTTGTGATTGAAAATGAGGTTTTAGATGTCTAAAGGATTTGTTTTTCATGTTTTTGGATTAAAATCAGTGAAATATGGGTTTTCAAGTTCCAAAAACTTGAAACTTGATTGATTTTCCTATCATTGGAGCCACTTTAGTGTTTAGAATAGTTGTAGGTAAATGATGTATTATCTATCAATTTTTTTTTTAAAGGCTGACCTAAGTTTCAAAACTCAAATATATGGCCTTGTAAACTCAAGCACATGAGCTTAGCCTTTAGGCCCACATGCGCCTACTTGCAAGCTCACGTGCACCTTCTTTGCAAGCCTAAACATGCTTGGGTTATCTTATCTTTTCCCGTTGCGTTTAAGCTTGTTATATATATATAATCCTATTTAGATTATTAATTACAATGATATTTTAAAAAAATAATTGTTTCATGCTTTTTAAATATTATGTGAGCTTTTTATTGTAATTTTGCTCTATGATTATATATGAAACTAATATGCACAAGTTAAAAAAAAATACACATAATTATTCAATAATAATTAAATATATATTTTATTATTTTTATATTATTTTCTATAATTATATACTCTTTTATTTGTTTACATACAATTATCTGAAAACAATTAAATTACTATTATTTTCTTACTTTAGAATTTCTTTACATATTATCATTAGTTTTTATTTGAATAACCATGCTTTTGATAGAAAAAGAAATAAAAAATATTAATATAAAAAATAGTATTATTTGTGTTATAAATAATATTATTTTTACTATAATTAAAAGTATTAATATAAAAAATAGTATTATTTATGTTATAAATATTATTATTTTTATTAAAATTAAAATTATTAATATTAAAAATAGTATTAATAAAAAATTAATAAATTTGAAAAAAATTATTATCAATATTGAAAAACAACCATAGATTTGATTTGAAGTGTAAAATTATTATTATTATTATAAATTTTAAAAAATAATTATTACTATCAAAGAAAAACCATAATTGTTTTTTAAAGATTAAAAAACAAAAAAAAATGGTAGATAAGATAAATATTATAAATATTATTGTTGTGTTTTGACATTCCAGCCAAACTCAACATTTTTGAATCTGATATTACAATATACCCAACACTTTTAAACTTAAATTTTTATAATATTTTAAATGATAAATCCACATCATAACACCAAATTATTATCCTACTAAAATGAGAGAGAGATAAAAAGGGCATCACTTTTTGCCCCAGAAGCGTGTCCTCCATAAGTGGGCGACGTTTTCATTGAACCACGATACTAGTTCATAATCGAGCTATAGGCTAAGCAAGATTCTAAAAGGTGGCTCCTTCCCTCACTAAAGGGCAGCACTTTATAATGTATGACCCTTGATTCCCACACTAGCTAGGATCAATTCTCACACCCACCATGTCACCCTCTACACTCGAAGGCAGGACGACATGTTGTGTACCTTGAACAGCCGCGGGCCTACAGGAAAAACATTATCCTTATCATCTAAAAAGAATTTCATGAAAAATAATGAGTTGGGCAAAATAAGGAGTCAAATATATTTTTATTTTAATGTTTACCAAGGCATGAAAAACAGATTTGAGTATAAAGATTTGATTAAAAAACGACTTTACACGGATCCGCTATTATAAAAACTTAGATTAAGATGTAAGAAATTATTTCATTATCCTGGAAAATTGGGAATACCTCCATGATCATGCATGGTTCGTTCAACCCTTTTCTATCATTACATTTATTAAAGATAGGATATGAACACAATGATGAGGATAATGTAAAATAATATTATTTTAATAAAAAAACATAAACGCATTAAAAATTCAATAAAACCCGATTCAGATCAAGTTTTAAGTTAGCTAATTTCCGGGACGGGAAGAGTTTTATAACAATGTAGCCATTGAACCATTGCTTAATTGCTATAAATTAAGGGGAGGAGAAGATTTTAAATTACTTGGAGTGCTATGCTCAGATCAATGTTTTCCCCATTCAATTTTGATGAAAGCGTTGAGTGGACGTGATGCATGTCAACAATCAATCCACTTGATGAAAGCGGCGTTTAATTTCCACCGAGCATGAGTGTAATTACCAATCACATGATATCACTGATCAAGTTGGATAAGGAATTATGGTGATGGTATGGACCTACCTACTGAAAATAATATGGAAGGGTGAAACTCATCATCATCAAAGAAAGAGATGAGGCTGATCTTCTGGTTGCTGCTAACAACGAGGAATTTATTGAAAAATATTCGATTAATAGCTTGTAGGAATTAAAAAGAAAGAGAAGAAGATATAGTGATATGACACGATCTCTTTTCATGCAGTGTGCTAATTCTCTGTGCTCCCAATTCCAGACTATAAAACACAGATAATATTCATCTGCATAACTGCATTCTTCATCAATCAGAAATATTAGTCGATCCGTTCTTGAAGTCAGTATCAAGCAGGGCTTGATCATATCGTGGAAGAAGAGAAGGTCTAGCATGAGAGAGAAGAGCCTGTCAGCTTAGCCAAGGAGACTGCCTGGCAACCAAACAAGAGTTTTCACTGCATTAATTAATACCATGTACATATTTCGTTCTATTTATGCATAATGATCTCTTGTATGTAGCAGGCAAGTCATCCTTGGCTATCAAACAAGACTCTTATCTTCATGTAAGGCCTCTGTTCCCCTCAAATTTGATTGCCGGCCCAATGCACCATACAATATATAGTTGATATATGCGACGCCAAGTAGAATGATCAGGGGTTTGTACGTAGCTGTAGGTGAAGAAGAGAAGGGCTAAGCATGACAGGAAAGAGCCTGTCAAGTTAGCCAAGGAGACCGCCTGAAACCCAACAGGGGTTTCGAGAGATCATGTCTGCATTTCATGAAACCTCCTTGAAGGGAGCAGGCAAGTCATCCTTGGCTACCAAACAAGACTCTTAGCCTTCATGCTAGGCCTCTCTTCCTCTAATGTATGCCATGTATGCACCTCTAGCTACTCCACTACTGGTGTGCTCAAACCAAGTGTTTTGAGCTGCCATTTATAGCCCATTGAAAAGAATCAAGACCAGATTCGTACCATGAAAGAAAAATCATTTCTGGCTCATCCATTACAAGTTCAATTTCTATATTTTTCATCCACCTATCAAGTGCATAATTTAACTAGCCCATAATGGAATATATTCTCCTTATTGCTACATGTCATCAATACAGCCCATTAATGGTGGAGATGGGATTTCCGAAAGGAAAGAAAGCCCTCGAAGGTTTTGATAAATCGGGCAGTCCTCATATTAGTCATCTGACACTCTGGCCAGGCAAGAGGCAACTTGCATCGATCTGATCTTTAGGTGTGTTTCAAAGGATACGTCCGTTGATAATGATGTGCACAAGGGCAACAATGGCACGACCAGTGCCCCACAAAATAAAAAATAAAAGGGAAGAAAAACAAAAACCATACGCATTATTGAAGCTAAAATATTCCACTAATATATATATATATATTGGATCATGCCATGCTAGTGTTACCTGTCTCTTTGTTCTCATCTTAATTCACGTACGTATGGGTCTCTGACCTGATTTATTCTACTTTTCTAGTAATTTCGCTGGCCCTTTCACAAACCTTTAAATCATCATGATCTTGACCTCACGAAAGGGAAAGCTTCACAAAATCTTGAAAAAAAAAAAAGAGAAAAGGGAAGAAGATAACCTGAATTCTGACTAAAAATCGAGGGGGTATTGCATGGCTTCTTCACTCGTGGCCTTTTTCCATGCTTTAATTCTGAAAGCACATGATTCCCCAGGCAATACCAGTCCACTTGTGATCGACAGATGCCCCCACCCAAAATTTCAGGTCAATGGCGTTGCCACCAAATAAAGGTTCTAATATTGTTCCGATTGACTTTGGGATTGAGGAGGAGGCACGCCTTAATTAGCCCTCATGCATTGAATTACTCTTTCCGGCCTTGTATAAAGTAGGCTCTCCATAGCCAGAAGAATAAAACTGATCATTATTTCATGAGAAATGCTGAACTTTTCGAATCACGAACAATATGCATCGATCGTGAAAGAGTTTGTACAAGAAAGCATCTAAAGATGCTGGGGAAAACAAGTAAAATCAAAGAAAGGATCGTCGTAGATATCAGTGCTGTGTATTATAGCAAGAACGCACCTTTTCTGGAAGAATTCATGGGCTTAGTTATACCACATATATATGTAAAACAAATCTATTAATCCATCACTCATGTAGGGGAGAAACTTCAAAATGAATCATATTATATAAGTTTGGAGAGAGAATGTATTATTTCTTGGGAAGCCAAAAGAATAATTATTGTCAAAAATTTTAAGAAAACTAAAGAGAAAATTTAAATATTTTAGAACAAACTTCGGCATCGTTTACCGCGTTTCACAAAAATTTAATTTTTTTTTACTAAAAATTAATTTTTTATATATATTTTAGATTGTTTTGATGCGCTGATCTCAAAAATAATTTTTTAAAAATAAAAAAAATATTATTTTAATACATTTCGGCACAAAAAAATATTTTAAAAAGCAACCGCAACCAAACTCCCAAACAATCATTTCATAACCATCCCCAACCTCCGGGAACAATTTTGATTAGGATCCTAACTTCTTTTTTTTTTTTTTAATCTGATTAGATCCTCATGCTTTTTTATTTTAGTATTTTTAATTTCCTATAATAAAAATTACTAAGCAGTCATGTGAAACTCATATGATTTTTTTTTATCTTAAAAAACCATTAAATTTCTTAATATTTTTTTTTTGCTTTAAATAATGTGAAGCTCGTGCTGCAAACCGTATTGTTTATATAAAAAAAATATAAAGCCCTCATGTTTCTATAAACTCATAGAGCTAGAAAATTTTAATAAATTCATGGATATATATATATATATATATATATCAAGTGAGTTTAACATGACTATTTAAAAATTTTGCTTGTTGAAACTAATATATGGATTTATTTAAGAATCTATTGATACCTTTAAGATCTAATCAAAATAAAAAATAGGTTGAAGAACTGGTGTAGTAGAATTTTTAGGGAAAATTATTAGTTTTTTTTTTATTTCTATCTAGTTTACAAAAATATTTTTTCTTTGTAGTGATTTTTTATTATTTTAGCTATTTAGTTTAGCAATCATTCAGTTTAGAAATTTTATTTTCTTATTCAGTTTATGTTTAAGACTAGTATAAATAATGTTATCTAACTTGTATTTTAATAGACTACTTGAAGAAATATTCAGTAATAAATTTTTGAAATAAGATTTTTGTGAGGTAATCCAATTTGAAAGAATTTCATACGACTCCTAGTGGTTAGTTGCATAGTTATTAAACCTGGACCGACCCGACGGGTCGACCCGGTGGGTAGATTGGTCCGGGTTAGGAGAAAGACCGGTAAATGTAAAAAACTAACAAGACCCGGTCGACCCGGCGGGTCGACTCATGACCCGGGCGACCTGGCGGGTCGACCCATGACCCGGGCGACCCGGACAAACCAGGACGAGACCTGGCATTTGTGATGCATAAACTGCCATTTGCGAAATCAAAACTCGATCCATGAACACCAATCAACCTAACATTTAAATCCCGCAAAAACTAACAGAGTTAAACTCGGGAACGAAACACATAAAACTTAAATAACGAGCTCTGTGAGTTACCACTGACTCAGGGGAAGAGCGGGAGAGAGGAGAAGGAGGGAAATGAAGGCGAGGAGAGGAAGGGATCGAGCAGTGGTTGTTGAGGACATGGCGATCGCCGGTGAAGGTGGGATCACTACCAGAAATTTGTTAAATAGCAACGGATTTACCGACGGAATATTTCTGTCGGTAATTTGAGGTCGAAATTACCGACGGACAATATTCTGTCCGTAATTCAGTAGGTAACTACCGACGAAAACTTTTCGTCGATAGTTACCGACTGAATTACGGACGGAAAAGTTTCTGTCGTAAAAAAAAAGGCGGGTCGCTGATGTGGAGGTTTTGGCGGGTTATTTTTTCAGACGAGATCACCGACGGATTCAAAAAGACAGCTCGTACAGCGACCACCGTTTATATTGTCGACGGAATCACCGACGGATTTGAAATGGCAGATCTGTACGGTGACGTGTCGATTATTCCGTCAGAATCATCGACGGTTTCACCAACGGAGTGTCCGTCAGTGAAACTGTCGGGAAAAGTTAATATATGTCCAATCTACCGACCCTCTCCTCCCCTATTTCTTCTTCTTCTTCCTAATCCCAACTCTCCCCATCTGCAAACAACCAGCCCCCCCTCCCCCCCAAACAAAAATCTCCCTCATATCAGCATAACAAGTTATATTTCTTGAAGTTTTGTGGTCACAACATCTGTGTTCTGATTTACCGACGGATTTTATCAATTTTTGTAAGTAATTCTATCTTTTTAAATTTTAACATTTAATTAAATGTCAATTTTATTGTTTTTAGTATATGTATTTTGTTAGTAGATGTACATGTTGTATTGTTATTTCTCAAACAAACTTGTAGTATATGAATTGGATAATTCTATACATGTTATGGTTTGTTTTAGATTTTGTAAGATTGTATTTGTTTGTAAATTGTTAAAACTTTATAGAACTACCGAAGTACATGTGCTGTTTTGAAACAATTAATAGCTTGCTTAATGGGTTCGTTTAAAGTTTTATCAATGGTATTGCGGAGTGGTAATTTCTATAAATTTATATATTTTAATTTATATGGACGTTGATAAATGATAATGAATATTTAATATTTATGAGAAGTTGTGATTGGTTTGTTGGATAATCTCGAGGTAAAGTAATATTTTTGCAAGTTTATTTACCTAACTTAGTTAATTAATACATGATGTCATCATAATTTTATAGAGGTTCGATATAAGTCATGGATGATCGTTCATGGATGTATCGAGATTCACCCCAAGGATTGCGGAGGATGGATTATTGTAACGGGGTTCAGGGTTTTATTAATTTCGCAACATCTATTCCTAGAAATTTTACTGGAGGCGGTATTAGGTGTCCATGCAGGAAGTGTCAAAATAAAAAGTATCTGCATCCAGATGTTGTAATGATGCATCTTCTACACAAAGGGTTTATGGAGAATTACCAGTGTTGGTATGCACATGGAGAAGTATTTGTTAGTGAGAGGAGAATGGAAGAAACGGTGGTTGGGTCTACTTCTAGTGCTAGCAACGTGCATGAAGCGGCAAATGACAACACTAATCCTTACAGAAATATGGTTATGGATGCAATGAGAATGAATCAAG
>Ga0307515_10024042_pt1 | contig 10638 bp, 7 predicted proteins | sample 17_EM_MG_FD_194513 | JGI IMG/M metagenome (GOLD analysis project Ga0307515, IMG submission 194513) | Populus trichocarpa ectomycorrhiza microbial communities from riparian zone in the Pacific Northwest, United States - 17_EM | ecosystem: Host-associated > Plants > Roots > Unclassified | place...
TTCGATACCTTTTTACTCAAAGCAGCTTCACAGCAAAACCATGTTCAATTTTCATGTCGCTGAAGCCTCAAATTCTTCCCTGTCAATACCCTAATCCACCCCGCCATAAAACTAAAGTCAAATAACAAGAAAAACCTTAAGATGCTGTTCACAGCAGTACGTACCCCGATAGATTTTGAACAGGTTCTAAAAACTTAATTTCCACTCCAAATTTAACCCCCTCTCACAAACTCCTCCAATCATAGCGACAATCTTTCAATTCTATAGCCGTCTTTCAGGAACTGAAATTCAATTAAAAATGTCTTCTATCAATTATAGGACTACAAGGAATCCTGATAGCTGTCTTCCAACACGACCACTACATGTAGCAAGAGACGTAGCATAAACAGGCCTAGCAAGCAGGATAGCTATGGCAATATCAAAAAAATAACCATCTTATTAGACCATCCGACCTAAAAACGAAAACTAGCAGGATAGTCCTATGCATGATATAAGACCATTGACTCATGACAAATATGCATTCACCAGACAAAATAAATCACTGACACATGCAATACCCCACATTGATGAGGGGAGGTCTAAAATTATCATTTTGCTAAAACTCTATCAGAAAAAAAGAAGAAGAAGCAAAATATCCTCTATGATTTATCTTAATGAACAGACACATATGGATTTTACAGCAACTATGATGATTAAACAACAAGTTCAGCAATTGCAACAAATTAATGCAATACAAGCATGATTATCAGGTGATATGAATCCATGAAAAAGACCTAAAAGATGTCTTGAATATTCTAAGTTAAATGATAAGACACCAGAAATCACCAGTTACCCCTTACTCCAACATTTAACTAGCAAAACTCATCCACATAAACTATTTTTTCTTAATAACAAAAACAAGAACACCAACTGATAGTTCGATGAAACTGTACCATCCTGCCAAAACTCATCCACATGGACTTATTAGCAAAGAAAAGTTGTCTTACTAACAATGTGGCAAGCCTCAAGCAACTACCTCAGAAAATCTAAACTAGGTCATAGGTAAGCCACATGAACGCTCATTCATTTACACAAGCTGCAACAACTGCATAAGGAATGAGGCACCCAGATTCACCACAGTTAGATTTGCATTTCAAATGTATGCTAAATCAGATGAAATAGAATGCACATACATAAATTAAAAAACAAGATCAAGGAAATCTCTCAACAATTAACAGTAGCAAGGAGAGAAAAAAAAAATCCATCACATATATTTTAAAAGGTCAGGAGAAAAAGAAACTATGAGACATGAATCCATTAAAATGATCTCATCTAGACATCATTCTCCCTGGCATCAAAAAGTTTGAAACAGCTAAGACTACAAGCAAAAAGAAGATAAAACAACAGCTACATTGCCAGAAAGGCAAGATTTCAAAATCATGGAATGTGACGAAACTAAACAACTACAAACTACAGTACTGCAAGCCTCTGCCAAGACCAGATGCATAAAATATATACAAATACAAACATGGTGGCTTGCAGCAGTGGGCAATAGAAAGATCCAAATGGTACACCTACCTGATAGTGACAAACTTGTCTGTACCGTGTTTAGCCCAGTGAGTTCTTAGATCAATCCGATTAGACAAGACATAGCCTTCACCAGCAAGTTTCTCTAAAACTTTCTTAAAGCTCCTAAACTCATTTTTCTCCCTTCTATACTTGTACCACGCCGTTTTGTACTTATAGGCAAGGGATGCACAGATATGCATGTCGTACAACATGCCGATTGCCACCCACCACAACCCCATCGATAGCATTGTTGGGGGCTGCCAGTGCATGAGCAAACCGGTATAGGAAATACTGAGATGTCCATGCTGATCCCATTTATCATAATTTCAGCGGTTTTCTTGGCAGACCTTCCTCGTTGAGCAGAAGGACTACCGTCAGGCTTGGGTACTTGAGGGCCTCTCTTACCCTTCTTTGCTTTAAGGGATTTCAAAGCTTTTGGATGCTGCCTCTTCTTCTCAGGACCATTTGCCTTTTCAACAACACCAGCATCTTCAACTTGGTCCAGTGTTTCGTCATTTGCCGAATAAGGTGGTTGAAACATTTGCATATGACGAGCTGCAGATGTTTCAGGCAAAACCTCAGCATAATTATGGTTTCCAGGCAACATTTTGAGAAACTTTTCCCTCTGGCCAATCCAAGCACCCCTCATGTACTCCATGGGGAACATGGACGGGGAAACACCAATATCCCTATGGTGAAAACCTCCTTTCACACTTTTCATGATCGTTTTACTGCGTGAACCCAAAAGGGGTTTCTCAGGCATTGTTGGGGACATGAGCTGAAGACCCACATTTCCTTTAACAGATGTTGGTTCATAGTAACCCCAATTGCGAATATCCAAACTGTGATCTTGTTATGATAAACAAGTTTAATAACTAACAATAAGTTGCTCTTGTTATGAATGATGCCCCACCCAAGCTACATAACGAAAGCCTTGTTCATCTGCTGCATATCTCTTAAACCCAACCCTCCCTCTGTCCTCGGCTGGCACAATGTCTTCCACTTAATCCGGTGCATGTGTCCTTCTCCTATCGACATTATCTGCCCATATAAATCATCGACAATTTTTTTCTATTTCGTTGCAAATGGATTTCGGTAGAAGAACGGATTGCATTGGATACAGAGGAACTGCAGCAAGTACGTACTGATTTACACAAGGTGATCCGTCCTGCAAGAGATAGGTTTTTGGCTTTCCAGGTAGCCAACTTCTGTTGCATGCTCTCAATAATGTAATTGTAAGTCTGTTCAGTTATTCTCCGGTGCAGCACAGGTACTCCCAAGTACTTCCTAAAATCCCTAATTTGTGTTTTATGTACACTGACTTTCTGACCCGAAACTTCACAAAACAAGTTCAAGCAGTCAACCACCCTATTCAGCTGTGCCTCGCTTCTGAGAATAACATGTCGTCAACAAAAAATAAATGAGACACGTTCGGTCCCACTCTGCCAGTTCTGAACGGCTTCCAACTACCTGTCTCAACTTCCTTATTTATCAATTGGACAAACGTTCTAGGCACAAAACAAATAAGTACGGAGGCTCTCCTTGCCTAATTCCAATAATCCAGTTATAGATACATTTTCACGTTAGTTTTGAAGCCGAATCTGACAACTAGCGAAAACAATTCTCAAATACTAGATAAGGACTACGTTCAAAAATGAGGGGAGTAAAAAGTAATGACATCCAAAAATGGCGTGCATGACTTCTTTTTCTGTGCTTCTTTTGTAGAGGAGGAGAAGAACCCTCAAAAACCTCTTCGTCTTTTTCCAAGTAAGTCTCTTTATCTTTCCTTAAATTCTACACTCGTGGCGCCTGTCTATTTTTCTTTCAGGTCAGACAAATACTAGATTTCAAAGATCTTACTTTCTGAATATGAACCATATGATTTTTCTTTTCTTGATTTTTCGGCTTCTAGTTCTGATTGAGACCTCTGTCAGTTTCAAGACAGAAACTTTACTATGAATTGACAATCTGCTTATTAGTTATTTTGGTTACTGTGATTTGGGTTTTAATTTTTCTGTATCTACAATCTTTTTGTAGATTATTAGGTAATGGATCATGCGCAACAAGAACTCTTAGAGAAGGAAAGTAATGTGACAGTAGAGAACACGGTGGATTTGAGTCATCAATGGAAGTGGGAAGCTTTTTGATAAGGCAAGTTATTATTGGCGTATGTGTTTAGACTTCAAAAAGTCTATAAAAAGGAGTCTGGTGATAAACTAGACTAAAAAATAGTTGGGTTCCATAATTAACTGAATTCAATGTTAGTTGGGTTTGATAATATATTAAACCTAAAAAAATATAGGTTTGGTAAAATATCAAACCAAATGCGTTTTAGGTTCATCAATTTGATGAACCCAAGAGAACATAGGTGTGACATTATATCAAAACCTAAAATACTTGGGTTCGACGATCAGTCGAGCCCAATATAACTTGAGTTTAGTGATATGCCAGACCCAACATACTTAGATTTAGCTGTTAATTAAACCTAAGAAAACATAGGCCTGACGAGATGTCAGACTCAACATACTAGGGTTTAGCCGTTAGCCAAACCTAAGAAAACATAGGTCTAGCGAGATGCAAGACTTAAAATAATTGGGTTCAAGGCAACATGCTAGACCTTAGACAATAATCTAAACTGAGAGTGTTATGGGTTGGATAAACCGCCATGAATTTTTCTTTAAATTTAGTTACATCTCAAATCTTGAGTATCCAGGACTAAGGAATCATACCTCTAGAACAATGACATGAATTATTCATGTCAAAGGTAATGATCTCCCTATATTTATAAATGTATATAAGGTCTCTTAAATAGCCTACCACACTTATCATGTCATTAATGATATGTAGTTGATATTTATCCCTTATTAATGCCATCAAAAGCAAGGGACATTTCGGTCTCTCCCTTTCTTAAAAACAATAAGATCCAGAGAATCAAAATACCCCTTGAACCATCCTGATAAGGTTCAAAATCTTTTTATTTCTCAATAGCTTGCATATATTTCAGAGCATTAATCACCCTAAAATATAAGAACAAACATCACTTGTTCTTTGAATTTAAAGTTCTTTTAAGTCATTTATTATTTTTTCCATAAAGTTACTGACTTTATAATTAAAAAGTTTTGAAGTCCCCCCGATTGAGATTGTTTTTATAGGTACTTAAGGCTTTACCATTAATTTGGTGCTTCCTAAACTATGGAGAAGAAAACTATTTACCTAAATATCTTGATTAACCATTATTTATAAACTAAATAACATGTTACATAAACATTCTAGGTTCTAGGACATCATTACTTTTGCACACATTCTTCTTATACATATGATAATGACTTTAGCCAGCAACCCACCACCAAGAGAAGAGGCGGATGAGGACATCATTTATTGGCGACTTTCCTAGAGTGAGCATTTCATTGTGGAATCAACATATGATACATAAGAGCAGTTGACTAATCATCACTGGAGTAATGATCCAATTTAGAGACTTATATGGAAATGGCAGGGTCCTAAAAGGATCAAGGAGAATCGCATAGCTAGACACCTGATTGATCAGTCTCATTGTCAGCTATGCCTAAATGTTGTAGATATGTTATGTATGTCCTAAGAGATTGTCATAAAGCCCAATCCATTTGGGGCTTGCTGTTAAAGGCACAAGATAGACTGGAGTTCTTCCACGCAGGTATGTCAACATGGCTTATTAACAACTTATTTAATAAGGAAATTATTAAGAAAGATTGTATATGGGCCACTGTCTTTGACGTGACTCTGTGTTATCTTTGGAAAAACATAAATTAGAGTATAAATTGGGCAGTTAGCATGTAAAATTCAAATATATGGTGAAATGATACAAAAGCAAAAAGTTTTGGTGAAATAACATACTTTTAGATGTCACGGTTTCCAATCAAGATATTCATTATATGTTATTGTTGGGAACCACGATAAAATTTTAATTGATGCTACAGTTCATAACTACGACATCTATTTAAATTCAAGACTAACTGATCGACTGATTCGTTAAATCGGTCGACTGATTCATTAGAAAAATCATAAAACTACCAAAACTAGGTTCTCATTGCTCTATAAATGCATTTGATATGACATCCACATAATCCTTTTGGGATAAATCCTTATCTAATTATAGCAGACCCACACCTAACTACTTAAAATCACTTGTGAGAACTATTGTGTGAATAATAACTTCTTAAGATTTTAATTGGATTATGTTTTTTAGTCTACAAGTTGTATAAAGGTGTATATTTTTATTCATAAAACATGTTTGAAAGAAAAAAATTCATAAAATTATAGTTTTTGTGTGAAACGGTCGACTGATTATACAACTGTATCCAACTGACCGATCGATTGGTAGTTGGGTTTTTTTGTGTCTTTTCTATTGGTCATTAAAAGATTGTTTGGAGGTATATGTGTCTTTTTCATTTTCTTAAAACAGTAAAAATATTCTTTTACCCCTAAAGCAACAAAATTTTAAACTGTTGACCAAGGGCTTTCTTATTTTTTTACAATTTTTTAAGAGTAAAAATACTTCTTTGCCCTTAAGAATAAAAAACCATTATGCTATTGGATAAAGGGTTTTTCTGATGTTTTCATTGTCCATGTATAGTACAAGTACGAATTTAACCTTGGATTAGACAAAAAAGTAGCTTTACATTTGGAGGTATTTTCATACTTTCACACTAGCATTTTGTGTAATTGATAGGGTCATGAGGGACATTTTGGTATTTTTATGTTTACTTTTGAATATTTAAATAAAAAAACTATTGGCGCATGTTGATCATTGGCCAACAATGGGGTGGCGTTCACACCATTCAGGCGACGGATGTGATGCCACCCGGTGGCCAAATCTAGCCTTTCATCATCTTCCTAGATGCGTAACCGTGTCCTTTTCCACACGAAGTGGCGCATGTCTGCTTATGGTGGTCAGATTATCATCGACGATTGTTTGCTTTTTTCCCCTTCTTTTCTCTCTCCTGACAGATAAAATCATCTTTATTCTCTTTGTTTTTTGTTTTTTAATTTCAGTCCTCATTATTTTAATTTCTTATTTCGTTCTTATTCCTTTTATAGATTTTTTTTTGTTTTTGAATTTAGTCATTCAATTGCATTTTCTCATATGTTTTATTTTTAATTTCAGTTCTCATTCTTTTAATTTTTGATATTCTTATTCCTTTTATAGTTTCAGTCCTCATTCTTTTAATTTCTTATTTCATTCTTATTCATTTGAAGAATGTTTTTTTAATTTAGTCATTCAATTATAACTTATCATTTTGTTTTGTTTTTATTTTTATTCCTCATTCTTTTTATTTATCATTTTGTTTTTATTCCTTTTATAGAAGTTTTTTTTCTTTTCAATTTAGTCCTTCAATTACAATTTCTCAAATGTTTTTTTTTCATTTTAATCCTTATTCATTTTAATCTTTAATTTTTTTTCTTTGGCCCTTTGTTGAAGTATTTTTTTGACTTAATTTCATTATTCATTCAAAGTTTTGTTTTTCAATTTAACCCTCATTCTTTTGAATTTTTTTCTTTTGTTAAAGCTATTTTTAAATTTAATTTAACCCTCCAGTTGAAAATTTTTATTTTCCCTCTAATTAATGCTCTTTTTTTTCACCCTCAATTTTTTTAGATCTTTTTGTGTAATTGATTTTTTTTCCTGGTTTCATCTTTCGACATTTGTTTTCTCGAGGATTCAGCTTTGTGCGATCTTATTGTTCTGCATTAGTTTTTTTAAAATATTGGTTTTGTGATTATATTTATTTATTTTTCAATAGGTTTATCATAGTCTCATGACATAAGTCACAAGTTTTGCATGCCATTTTTCAATATAAGATTTTTAAGAATTGTTTTGTTTGTGTTTGATTTTTCAAGATATTATTTCTTAAAATAAGAAATATTTATTTTTAAATAATATTGTTGATGTGTTAGGCTTGCGTTATATTTTTTTTAAAGGCGTGAGTTTATTCAATTAGTCTCAATTATGATTATCTTTTAGGTCATTTTAAAAAAAACTTAATTGTATGAATCGAAAACTCAACATTTCTATTACTAGAATTGAAAACCCATACATGCACTCAAATGTTCTTACAGAATTTAATAACTATATATTAGGTGTTTCATCCTGTAAACCCAATTCTATGATTTCCCAGATACCTAGAGAAGACAAGGGTAAGGGTATGTTCCATGAAGCACCTAAGATGACCTAAATGATTCAGTGTTTTAAGTGTCATAGTTTTAGTCATGTTTCCTCTAGTTGTCCCAATAAGCCTTTGTTCATTAGGATCAAGAGGATATGAGTGAGGAAGATAATTGTGATGATAAGGTATATAAACTCAATGTCGATGATTTTTCAGGACCTAAATGACGAGGGGGATGAGTCCAACCTGTTAGGATATGTTAGGTCTATATTAACTCAAATCGAGCAGGATTTTGTAGGATGAGAGACAACTCAGTTAAGTGTAGTTAGATGTGCCTTAATACAACCCAAAGGAACCGAGGATTGGAGGAGAACCACTATTTTTTATACTTACATTAAATATGGAGATAAAGGTTGCAAGATCATTAAAGATTGTGGTAATTGTATTAATGCATTATCCTCGAGTAGCGTATCCTGTTTAAGCTTAAAGTTTGTTCCACACCCTAAGCCTTATAATATGTCCTGGGTGAATGATAAATCCATAACAATCAAAGAGAGATGTCTTTTTCTCATAAAGATCTTGGACTATCATGGAGAAATTTGATGTGATGTTATTCCCATTGACGTAGGACATGTCATTTTAGGTAGACCTTGGTTATATGATTTGGACATTACAATCTTTGAGGGATCAAATTCTTATTCATTCGCTTTTCATGGTAAAAAAAAATTCAACTTATTGGATTACCATCAAGGTCTAATGATAATAATAAGAAGAAGGAAAAAGGTGAAAGAAAGAGGGTTTAACATAAGAAGTCCTAAGGAGTTTGACAAAAAGGTTCATGAGGAGTCTGTTGTGTTTGCCTTAATAGCCAAAGATATTGTAGAAAATTCTTTAGAAGAGCGACCTGAAGAGTTAAGGGAAGTGTTGGAAGAATTTCTGGATATTTTCCCTTTTGAATTACCTGATGCTTTACCCCCTGTGCATGACATTCAACATGCCATAGTTTTTGTTCCTAGTGCAACATTACCAAACTTGCCTCTCTATAGGATGAACCCTAGTGAACATGCTGAATTGCAAATGCAAGTATGTGAACTGTTACAAAAAGGATTTATACGAGAGATTTTGAGCCCCTGCAGTATCTGTCCTATTAACACCTAAGAGAGATGGATCATGAAGAATATGTGTAGATAGTCGAGTCATTAATAGGATTACAATCAAGTATTGTTTTCCCATTCCTCGATTAGATGACATGCTAGAAACGATGGCAGAAGCCCATATCTTCTATAAGATTGACCTGAAGAGTGGGTATCATCAAATTAGGATCCGTCTAGGAGATGAATGGAAAATTGCATTTAAAACTAAGGATGAATTATATGAGTGGCTAGTCATGTTTTTTGGCCTTTCCAATGCACCAAACATTTTTATGAGGATAATGGCACAAATGCTTAGGCCATTGATGAGAACATTCTTGGTAGTGTATTTTGATGATATCCTTATTTATGGAAAAACCAAGAAAGAGCATTTGGATCACCTTTTTCAAGTTTGTACCATTCTAAGAAAGGCAAGTTTGTTTGCCAATGTCAAAAAGTGTTTTTTCTTTACAGATCGTGTGGTTTTCTTAGGGTTTATAGTGTCATGTAAAAGAGTCCTTACTGATCCCAAAAAAATCCAAGTGATAGTAGATTGGCCTGAGCCTAAGACTATTCATGAGGTTTGTAGCTTTCTTGGGCATGTGACTTTTTATCGTCGTTTCATCAAGGGATTTAACACCATTATGTCGTCTATTACAGATTGTTTGAAATAAGATGAGTTTCAATGGAGTAAAGGAGCTAATAAGACATTTGAGAAGGTTAAGAAAAAGATGACAGAGGCCCTAGTAATGCGGCTCCTTGACTTTATTAAGGTGTTTGAAGTAGAATGTGATGCCTTAGGAGTTGGTATAAGTGGAGTGCTTAGTTAGGAACATCACCTTGTAACCTAGTTTAGTGAGAAACTTAGCGAGGCCAAACAAAAGTACTTAACCTATGATAAATAATTTTATGTGGTGGTTCAACCCCCGCGCTATTAGCGCCATTATTTGCTACCACAAGACTTTGTTCCTTACTTTGACCATGATGCCCTATGTTATCTTAACTTTTAAAAGAAGCTCAATCATAAGCATGGTCGTTGGGTTAAGTATTTGCAAGCCTATTCATTTGTTTTGAAACAAATTTGAAATGGAAAATAAGGCGGCAGATGCCTTGAGTCGCCGAGTAACATTGTTATCCGTAATGAGTGTTGAAGTTACTGCATTTAAGAGACTCAAAGAGGAATATGAATCTTGCCAGAATTTGGAGAGATATATGTGAATTTAAGGGATACGAATTATCATGTTGTAGATGGTTATCACCTCTAAGAAAGGTATTTGTTTCGAGATAATAAACTTTGTATCTTGAAGACATCAATGCGTGAATTTTTGATATGGAAGATTTATGCTGGAGGTATTTCAGGACACTTTGGAAGAAATAAAACAATTGAAGAGGGGGAACGTTAGTTTTTTTGGTATAGTTTGAAAAGAGATGTAGCTAGATTGGTAGATCAATGTTGAACATGTCAACTAGCTAAACATAAAAAAATAAAATACTAGTCTTTGCACTCCGTTGCCTGTTCCCATTTGCCATTGGCAAGATGTAAGTATGGATTTTGTTCTTGGGCTTCCACATACTGCAAAGAAGCATGATTCTATTTTTGTGGTTGTTGACCACTTCTTTAAGATGACCTATTTTATCCTTTGTACTAAAACCACAAATGCTTCCAAAGTTACGAAACTCTATTTTGACAAGATTGTCAAGTTGTATGATCTTCCCAAAACCATAGTCTCAGATAGAGATGTTAGATTTATAAGTTATTTTCGGAAAACCCTTTGGCATATGGTGGGAACTAAATTGAAGTTTTCTAGTGCCTACCA
>Ga0307515_10024043_pt1 | contig 10638 bp, 2 predicted proteins | sample 17_EM_MG_FD_194513 | JGI IMG/M metagenome (GOLD analysis project Ga0307515, IMG submission 194513) | Populus trichocarpa ectomycorrhiza microbial communities from riparian zone in the Pacific Northwest, United States - 17_EM | ecosystem: Host-associated > Plants > Roots > Unclassified | place...
TTATATAAAGGATTTTACCAGTTACGTTTAAATTAAACTTACTAGCTAAGATAAAAATCTACCCTATATAGCACATTATAATGCTAGAGCTAGTATATAGGAATATTAAGCCACTAGTTTACAAAGTAGACACATATAGAGGGCAAGAAGAAGACAAATAGCAAGTTTTAAAGATTATTAGTTATAAGGATATTAACGATAAAATATAGTACGAAGTTAAATAGTTAGGCTATAATAAGACAACCTAGGAACTACTAAAAAATCTAAAAAATGCTATAGAAAAGGTACAGGAGTATTAAAAGAGATTAGGTCAGGCAGTATTAATAAAAAAGGATCGCTAAAAAATAAGTCGCTTAAGGGGGACCCAAGAAGAGCAGTTGCTAAACTATTTAAATCTATTTCCTTCTTAGTTAAAAGGGGGACCGTTCTTTTATTACTAAGTTCCTATAGACCTTATTCTATAAGTTTCTATTTCTTAAAACAAACCTTCTTAAGACGGAGTAACTAAGCGGACGCTGTAATATAGGCTTTAAGGGCCTTCTACTCCACATTATAAGAACATTCTAGCTTAGTAAAAGCCTAAAATAGTTTACTATCTAGCCGTATAGCAGCAGATTAAATATAAGACCCTAAGATAAATTAATTAGGAAACTAGACGACTATTAAAGGTAATAGGTTGCGTATATTTAGCATTAAAGATAGAGCGAACATTACAGAACAAATAAATATTTACTTTAGTGTACTTTAAGTAAGAGGACGGTTATCGCAAAGATAGGTTCGCTAATATAATATAAACTAATCCTTCTTTTAAACAGTAAGAACACGGAAATAGTATAATCTTACTAAGAGATAATATTGCAGTAACAGTATAAGTATAACGTTGCGCTTATAAAAAAGAAAGAGCTTTATGTATAATAAGTAATAATTTTAACTAAATTAATTAAATGGATATTATACCTCTAGTAAATAACTTAGAAATATTTAAAATCTTTAAGGATAAAGATAAGGAGAAGGGAGATAGTGTTACGGACGCTTTAAGTACAATATTATAACTACTTAGAGAAGAGTTAGAAAAAGCTAGTTAGTTAATTTAAGCATAGTCTAAGATAGAGCCGATAGAGCTATATAATAAGGAATGGTAACTAAGGTTATATAATATTATACGCAGTATACGCAATATATAAGAGGAACGCATATATAATACGTATAACACGTATATTATATATAAGGAAGATTTTATAGAAGTACGGTTATATATTTAAGGACCCTTAATCCCTACCTAAATAGTTCCTTTCTTGTAGTAATTCTTAGAATATAATTAGAGTTAATCTGTTAGGCAACTACTCCACTAGTTGTTACGTTGTTAACTTTAATTTGCATTGCCTATACACCTAGCCCATTAACGAGCTTATTGTAGTATTTACTACAAGGTTCCGTTACAAAAGGGGTTCTAGCTACTTTTTAGCAGTATTATAACCATTATAAAGGGTGTTTATATTTTCCTTAGCATTACTAGTAACCGTAGGTATATAAGAGTCTTTAAGCTTCTAGAGCATCTAGGTATTAGGGCTCGTTTAGCTATCTTACCTAAAGGGTTATATTATCGCAATCTCTCGCTATTAGAAGGACCTTCCTGCCTTTACGCAACGGCTTTTTATAAGGTATCCGTAAAGTTTCTATTTAGGTTATTACAAGATTTTTAAAAAAGGATAATAGTTATAAATAAAAGATATAAATAAACAATCTGGTCCATAAAGCCAACTACCCTTCTAAAAAAGAGTAGGAAGAATTTAAATATAAGGGGATCTTATAGACAGGGGGCTATAAAGATATAATTATAGAATAAGATAGATTGGTAAGAGAGACAAATCCTTAAGAAGGTAAGGCCTTTAGAATTATAGAGACTATATATTACGGGACGTTATTATAGACACTTTAAGTACAATATTACGACTACTTAGAGAAGAGTTAAAGGAAGCTAGTTAGTTAATTTAAGCATAGTCTAGTATAGAGCCAATAGAGCTATATAACGAGGAATGGTAACTAAGGTTATATAACGTTATACGCAATATATATAGTGTACGAAGGGAACGTACGTATAATATATATAATATATATATTACGTATAAGGAGGATTTTATAGGAGTACGGTTATATATTTAAGGACCCTTAGTCCCTACCTAAATAGTTTCTTCCTTATAGTAATTCTTAGAATATAATTAGAGTTAATCTATTAGGCAACCACTCTACTAGTTATTATTACGTTATTAACTTTAATTTATATTACCTATACACCTAGCCTAATAATAAGCCCACTGTAGTACCTACTATAAGGTTTTATTATATAATTACTATCTAGTTACGGTATTAAATACAGAAAGTTAAACAATATGCCACTAAAAGTAGCCACTATAACGCCATTAACGGCGGCAACTACTTTAAGGTTAGGGGGTAACACCAGTATAGCAGACACTAACTCTTAATAACCTATAACGATTAGATAATTATAAGAGATAGTTAACTAGTTAATAACAAACAACTAGGTATTAAAAGAAAGGGTTAATAAAATAGGAGCAGTAAAGATTAAGCTACTATTTATTAAGAGGTACTTAGGCGAAAGATTAAAGCTTAAGGGATTTCTTATATAAATGCACTTTAAGGTTGCGTAAGAAGGAGCGAAACTGCTAACACCTATAGATTAAATAGCGTATGCAGAACTATTCCTATTAGGAAGAGCACTTAAGTAGTTTAAGCCCTACCTTATAGAAATATAGGTAAATAGAATAACGACTACTAACCAAGAGGTGTAATTTATATTTTTAAGTTAGGAAGGATTTGCGGAATAACTTATATAAATATTTGGAGACCTAAAAGAGACAACTATAGCAGAAAGAAAATTCTAAAACATTATATAAAGGACTTTAACAATTAAGTATACTACGTAGTTCTAAACGCTAGCAATATAAGTAGAGTGGAATAATAAGGTATTTATAGTACAGTATAAATAAGGACTTAAGGCTAAAGTCTAGGACGTAATTATCCTAATAGAAGATGCGGATACCCTAAGGGAGTTAATAAATTAGGCGATTAAGATTAACAATTAGATCTACTAAAGGGAATAGGCTAAGAGAGGCTAAGATAAAGTTCTATAATTATATAAGGCGTAGAGTATGCAATAACTAAAGCTAAATTAGAAACTATGGTATAGCGTAGAGCTAATAGACCTAAGTAGTACTAAAGAAGCCTATAAGAGATAGAGCAAAAAACTATAAAAACCTAAAGGTTAAGGATCTAGTAATTATAGGACTAAGGAGTAGAGGCTAAACCAGGGATCTTAGCAGCAGAAGACGTTTAGGTAGACTCCATAGTAAAGTTAATAGTTTAAAGACGGAGCTTATATAAATTGCGGAAAATAGGGTTATTTTATAAAGGATTGTAAAGATAGTTAGAGTTACTATATAATAAAGGGAACCCGACTAATAATAGAAGATATATACGTATAAAGGGATAATAGTGTACTAAGAGGAACAAAGGAGTGTTTAATTAGAAGCTTTGCGTTCTATTATAACAACGTATATTAAATTTATAAAGACGCTAAGTACGGCGTAAGCTATTAGCCACAGGAGCCAGAATTCTTAGAATGTAGGGGAACTAATAAACTAGTTTACAGATCGGATATTAAGGACGATAAGTTTAACGTAGGCGAAACATTCTATAATAATAAGGTAATAAGAGTAGCTTACTAAGAGTATATAAACCTTAGAGATATTATAAAAGAGGTAGAGGATAATTCTACTACCAAATAGGGAATATTAATAGGGATTAAGACCCTACTAAATACGATGTCTATCGCTTTATAAGACGTAAGAGAAGTAAGACAGCGAGCTACTTCGGCACTTAGTAAAGGTAAAAAGCTAAAGACTTAAGATTCTTAAGACAAGATAAGAGATAACTAAGATTCTTAAGATAAGATAAGGTATACCTAAGGACCTATAATAAATAGCAACCGGTAAAGCAGGGCAGCGGCTTAGTTTAAGGATATACAAATAAGCTTAGGATAGAGTTTCCCACAGGCATAAGACTCTTAAGACGAGATAAGTAAGATTTAAGACTTTTAAAATAAAATAAGAATATCTAAGCCTAGTTAGACTAAGGTAGGAGTAAGGCTTAAGTTAGAAGCAAGCTTAGAATTGAAAATCCTATAGAACTAAGACTTCGAGACATAAATAAGGACTACTAATAATATTAGAGAATCTGTGACACAAATAGCAATTAAATTAAGAGACAGGTATATAGACCTAAAAGACTTACTAGAGGAATATAGTGTTCAGCCTAAGGATCGAAAAGTCAATACCAAAATTAAGAAGTAAGAAAACTTTAAGGATCTACTTATAAGACGTAAAAGGAAAGAAACTATAGAGGAATTTAGGACAAGAATTACCTTATAGCAAGAAAAGAAACTAGACAAGAGATCTAGTATATTAGGTTATATAAGGGACAAAGCACCTATATAAAGAATTACTAATAGACCTAGAACGGGCATATTAAGAGCTAAGTGGCTTACCGAACTAGAAAACGAAGAGGATTTAGGGATCCTAACTAGGTTTAAAGAATGACACATAAAAGGCTATTATAATGTAGCAATAAGAAGATACTTCCTTACGGATAAACTATATATACTCTAGCAGCTATACTAAAAGTAGTATAGATAAAGGCATAACGATAAGTAGGAAGATTTCTATATATAGTTAGATAAGAAAGTTATTTAGGACCACCTAATTATAGAAAAGGCAATAAGTTATATTAAAGGAGCCTTAATTATAACATTAAAAGATCTAAAGGAGCGCTTAGAGGACTAGAGAAGCGAAAGATGTATTTTAATACCTATAAATAAAGTTGTAACGCTCGGATTAACACAATAAAGGTTTAAACTTAAGGATAAAGATAAGCCAAGAGTTAACCTAAGACACTAAGTATATTATATGCTATTATGGATCGCATATATAGATAATACGTATAATATATATAGAGCACCCAAAGATAAGCATAAGAAATACCCTATAAGAATATATTGGTTAATAAAAAAATTAAGGTATAGAAACGCTAAATATATATATAGCTGGCATCTAGTAGAAGTTTAGGAGTTAGGTAACTTAATACTTTAGCTAAAAAGATTTCTTATAGAAGAATACCTAAATAGATAATAGTAGTGGGAATGCCTAAAGAATATATGTCTATGGCATATTAAAGATAAAAAGTGAACTAAGTATTAGCTAAAAGTGGACTAAGCATAAATAGGATTAAATAGCTAATAGTTAGGAAAAGAAGAGGCCTATAAAACTAGAGGGAGCTAGTAGTAGAGCCTTAGACCCTTAAAGGAATTTAAGGACGATATCTAAATTTATAAGTTAAATAGTAAGATTAATAGTTTAAGGTACTAATAGATAGTAGAGCAATAAGGAACTATATTTCGCTAATAGCAGTTAAAAGAATAGGTTTGCCATATAGAAAAAAGGAGCACCTTTACTTATTAGTGACAATTTTAGGAGATCCGATAGCCTATAGAGGAGGTATTATTAATTTAAAAATAGGACCTATTTAGCTAACCATTAAAGGGAGATAAATTAAGATGTCTTTTAATATATTACTATTAGGGAATAATAAGGCAGTACTAAGAATGCCTTAGTTATAGGAATACAATTTAAAGATTAATTAGATTATAGGTTAGGTTAATATTAAGAATACTTAACGCCGCAAGATGTAATAATAAGCTAAGTTATTATAGTACTAAGTAGGGGCGACCTATAAAGAAATAGAAAAAGGACTAAGTTACGTACTAAAGAAATACTATAAGTATAGTAAAAAACTATGGTCGCTAGAAAGCGAAAAGCTATTAGAATATATAGTATGGGACTATAAAATAGAATTAGAACTAGGAATAAGTCTAAGGTTTTACTTAACCTATAAGCTTACTAAAGAAGAAGGTAGAGTATTAAAAGAGTTTATTTAGGAAAACCTATAAAAGGGATACATTAGACTATCGCAGTTATTAGTAGGTTATCTAGTACTATTTATACTAAAAAAAAATAGCAAATTAAGGCTGTGTATTAACTATAGATAGTTAAACAGCATTATAAGAAAGGATAGGTATCCTTTACCTTTAATTAGCGAAATTTAAGATAGGATAGGTAACATATAAATCTTTACAAAGATAGATCTAAGATAGGCGTACTATTAGATTAGAATTAAGGAAGGTAATAAGTAGAAGGCAGCTTTTAGGTTAAAGGAAGGACTATATAAACTATTAGTTATGCAATTTAGGCTTATAAACGCACTAGTAACGTTCTAGAAATATATTAACAATATATTAGAAAAACACTTAGATGAATTTATTATAGTATATTTTAATAATAATATTATCTACTTAATAACTAAGAAAGAGTATAGAGAACACGTTAAATAGGTTTTAAAGAGACTATAAGAAGAATAGATGCTAGTAGCAATTAAGAAATGCGAGTTCTTTACTAGGAAGACCAATTTTATTAAATTTATTATTAAACTAGGCCAACTTAGTATAGATTTAAAAAAGATTGAGGCTATAGTAAATTAGTAAGAACTAGAGAATGTTATATAGTTAAGATTATTTTTAGGGTTTTGCAATTATTACAGAAGGTTTATAGCGTAATAGTTAAAAGATATTAAAATATTTATACGACTAATAAAGAAAGAAGAACTATAGGTGTAGGGAGAGGAATAAAGAGGACTTCTTAAGAAAGTTAAAGAGTTGTTTACCTAAGAGCCAGTTTTTAAAATCTATTAACTAGGACTAGAGACGGTTATAGAAACGGATGCATTAGATTATATACTAGGGGTATACTTTATATAAAAATATTAGGATAGATGGCACCTAGTAGTATACTATAGTTGGAAGATAATACTACTAGAGTTAAACTATAACATTTATAATAAGGAGTTATTAGGTATAGTTATAGCACTTAAAGAATAGAGAGCATTCTTATAAGGTACTAAGAAACTATTTATAGTTAAAATAGATTATAAGAACCTAATAGAATTCCTAATAATAAAGGAACTTAACCGTAGATAGGTTAAATAGGTAGAGATACTTACAGAATACCACTTTAAGATTTAGTATACTAAGGGTATAGACAATATATAAGCAGACGCTCTAAGTTAAAAAGCTAAACTATAAAATAACGAAAAGCTATTAGGGGCTTTACTGTGAAAAGATATAGACGGATTAATTAGGTATAATTATCCGAAAATTGCAGTAACTTAAGAAGATAATAAGCTAGAAAGAGTTTATAAGACACTAGAAAGCTTTTAGGTATAAAGGATTTTTAAGGCATAGCTAGAAGAATAGTTAAAACATCTAGGAGAAAAAATATTATATAAGTATAGAGAGGTAAAGTATATCCTAAAAAGTATAGCAGAACACTTTATAGAAGATTTTTATAAGGGAATAACTTAAGGATACAATGGAGCCAGAGGCTTAGTATTAAGACTTTAAGAGGAGTATATTATTAATGGAATCTAAGGCTTAGCATAAAAAATTATAAAAGAATATATAGATTGCTAAAGGAATAAATTAATAAGGTATAAGCTATACGGAAGGCTATAACCTGTTAAAACACTAGAAAGACTATAGGAGGTTATATTATAGGACTTTATTATTAAGCTACCAAGGTTAAAAGACCTTATTACTGGATGAGATTATAATATAATCTTAGTAATAGTAGACAAGCTTATAAAGTAGGGATACTTTATAGTATTTTTTTAATATTTTTTTTATATCCAATTGTATTATACTACGTACAATACTGCGCACGCAGCCTCTAGGCTATGGCGCTATAGTCCTATATACATGAATCCCTTAGGGCAGCTTAATATGTACTAGTAACTAAGTGGACACTCTGGCCCGTTTTAGATGCTAGGGGAGTTTTGTCCTGGTATTTTGCTCTCTAATATTTAGTTTGCACCAAGGAAATAAAGAAATCCTGGCTCTTTTATCTATTTCTGCCGTATTCTGCCGTTCCTAGAGTAGAAAAAGCGCTCTAAAAGATAGATTTAGTAACATTTTTGCATATAAAAACAAAGGGCTCTATATAGTTTGCCAGCTTGGAGACAACTACCAGTTATTCCTATACGACTTTTTTCGGTAATGTGACCTATTTCTTCTCCTTGCTTAAGAATAGGTAGGGAATTAGTAATTAATATCTACTCCCCCCAAAAGTAGGCTATTAATCCTAGATTTACGTTCTAGAAAACGGGTATTTTATAAGGGCGAACCTTGCTACATAAACCTACCCTAGAAGGAAAAATTTTCACAAGATTGTCTTGTTAGGTAGTTATATAGTAGAGTTCAACATACCTACTTATCCAGGCCTCTACCTCAGTTTTCGAGTAGCTTTCCCTTACTAAGCCCTAGGGCTCAGGGCTTTCCATAAGCAGTTAGCTGCTACCACCAATAACACGGGGAATTTCACCAGTTCTCTCGGGTATCTTATAATAGGATTAACCTAAGTACTAGTCTGCCCCCCAGCAGTCTATATAAGAGTCTCCTCCTAGAGTTGGTACGCTTTTGCACGGCTTAGGAGCCTTCCATAGCCTCTAGTTTCACGCCTCTTATCATCGTTTCCGCCGGCACGGGCATAAGCTGCCATTTGCAGGGGTCGCAACTCCCGTCTTACGCGCCTACTGGCGTAATCCTATAAGGGCGTCGTAGCTACATCCTGCAATATAAAAGCCTTAGGTACCTTCTACGGTTAAGGCCAGCCAAGCCTCTCCCGCCTAAGTAACTCCTGTTTGCTCCTTAAGCGTACCTCACCAGCGTACTACCCTAGCGAGCAGTCCTGTCTATTGGTACACCAACACGCGCATCCGTTCTCTCGAGCCACGTAGTAGTCTCTCTGGCCAAGACGTGATCCTGCCTGCCTACCAGGTGCACTAGGGGTCAGGGCCTAGCTAAGGGGTGAGGTCCCTAGAGCCAGCAGTGGCTACTACGCACTACGCCCCGCGGGAGGTTTTAATTCCCGTTTCGCGTTGCCTATAAGAGTCTCCTTATAACAGGCCGACCGTGTCTTGTAGAATAGGTTATAGACTAGGTCCCGTGCCAGGCGACCTACCCTACCCTATTCTACTAACCAAGCTTGTGTCCCCCATTCCTATAAGCTGGCCTGTGTCTCTAACTGTCGAGTCCTCGTCCGACTGGCCTGTGTTTCCCCTGCAGCCTCCCCCATATGTATATGCATATGCGTACGCGTATGCGCATGCGTCAGGTTGCGTGCACCACGCCTATTAAGACCCTCCTATGAGTCATCTGGTCGAACGCCATGGGGCCGTCGAAGCTGGCCTGTGTTTCCGCTGCCTAGAGCTTTGCCCGTGTTTCCACCTCGTTGAGCCGTCTGGTCGCCGTCGCGTCGCCAACGCGTCGCTGTCGCGTCTGTCGTCCAGGTCGCGCGCACCACGCCTATTAAGACCCTCTTCTGAGTCACCTGGGTGTTGGATACCAGATAGGCCCTCGTAGAGGGGCCTTAACGAGTTCTCTAGGCAGGGCCTTAACAAGTTCTTCGCGGTGGCCTTGGGGCCTTAACAAGTTTCGTACGATTCTGCGACGCGTTAACCTTAACAAGTTCTTATAAAAAGAGGTTCCCTACGCCCTCGCCGCGTTCCTTTGCGATCTCAGAGCTAGTACAAGCCCAAGGGTGTCCTGTTGTACGCCTAGGACGCGTCCACGTCGACTGGCTAATGATAAGGCCAGTTTCGGGCCTGGCTACGAGCCAGATAGTCGTACATCGGGTGGTTTTCGTATCCCAGTTTCCCTTGATAGGCCTCCCTAGGTGGTAGAGCAGGAGCCTCAAGCGGAGGCAGTGAGGCTCCTGGTGGTGTTGGGGGCGATGCTTTGTATGATGCTTCGTACGCGTCGTGAGCTCAACACCACAGAACCGCGACGACAGCGCTGCAAGCGCTGCGGCGGCTCCCTACCATCGCCTCTGCACTTAGCCATCAAAAGGATCGATTTCCTGATGATGTTTCCACCCGCGGCGACGTGGACGCGTGCAGTAGGGCTTCGCGGGCACTTTATAGTATATACAGAAGAGATATTAGTAGAGGATGTTGCTAAAATCTATGTTAAGGAAATATTTGTAGGACACGGAGTATTAAGTAAGATTATATTAGATAGAGATCTAAGATTTATAGCAGTATTTTAGAAAGTATTCTTAGCGGAATAAGGAGTTAAAGCAGTAACTTCTACTATATATTATCCGCAGACAGATAGTTAAACGGAAAGACTAAATTAGACACTAGAATAGTATCTAAGATACTATATTAATTACGCACAGAATAATTGGGTATTACTATTACTAATAGTACAGTTTATATATAATGTAACACTATAAGAAGGAATAGGTATATTACTATTTAAGGCAAATTACGGATATAAGCTAAGAATATTATTATTACTATAATAAGTAAAGAAAATAAGTAGCATAGCTAAAGAAAAAATAAAGACACTAATAGATCTTTATATAGACCTTATAGAATTAATAAAGAAAGTATAAGAAAAAATAAAAAGGTACTATAATGCTAAGAGATCTAAGGGACTAGATCTTAAGGAGG
>Ga0307515_10024045_pt1 | contig 10637 bp, 5 predicted proteins | sample 17_EM_MG_FD_194513 | JGI IMG/M metagenome (GOLD analysis project Ga0307515, IMG submission 194513) | Populus trichocarpa ectomycorrhiza microbial communities from riparian zone in the Pacific Northwest, United States - 17_EM | ecosystem: Host-associated > Plants > Roots > Unclassified | place...
AAACACTTCAAAATCATTTTAAAAATAAAAAAATAAACTAATAAAAAAAACCTAAATGGGCGGATTTATGGAAAACACCATTTCCTTTTATGAATACGAATCATTGACACAAAAGTATTAACTTTTAATTAAACCAACGTAATTTTCAAACGAAAATTAATTAAGTTACACCAATTGAAGAGCACAATTACCCTGTTAGAAACCTTCAACACTCTTGTAATTATATAATCAGTTGGCTTTTGAAAAAAGATGCCCCAAAACACAGGTATTTTTTTGCCTTCACAGTGGAACCCATAAAATATAATGCCGTCGGGCCGTCCAAAGAATTTTTAGTGCTAACTCACGTCTTATTCTCCACTTAACCTTTTGAAAAAGCCCAATCACACGTACAGTTCACATGTCAGTAACCATGAATGTCACTGCTCTGTCACATTAGACTTTCCGCTTTCCAAGACCCAATCCAAGCCAAGTAGCCAACGCTCCTGTACGTAAAAAAAAAGTCAAAACAATTTGAAAAAGGAAAATAAGAGGGATTGGTCCCACGTACCAATTCGACCGTTGCAAAAAAAGTTGTTCTTAGGAACCCCCCATTTTCTTCTCCGTCTCTCATCGATCTCGCAAAATCTCACTCTCTCTTGAAAAAAACTCTTCTCTCTCTTCCTCTCTCTAAAAATATTTCTCTAATGGCGATTGCTTCAGAGACCCAACCCCAAGAGAAGGTAATTTCTTGTAAAAGGTCATGACTAGTTTAACTTGATTTCAAAATCTAGGGTTTTTGTTCTCTCATCTTGTAAAGGAACCGGTTCTTTTCTTTAATTTCTCTTTTATAGATCGAAATTGAATCTTTTCGTTAGTTTATATTTAGGGTTTTGAATTGTGGGTTTTTTTTATTTTTAATTTTGGTACAGGCCAGTACTGAGGTATCAGGAGAAGAGAAGAAGAGATGGACGCTAAATGATTTTGATATAGGAAAGCCACTTGGACGTGGAAAGTTCGGTCATGTTTACTTAGCCAGAGAAAAAAGGGTGAGTTTTTCAGTTTCATTGATGATAAAAACCCTTTATTTTTATCTAATTAAATTTGAAATCTGTGCTTATTATTGTTCATAAATTGGAGCTTATATGTGAATTTATTTGGGTTCTCTTGTGTTAAAATGAATTTTTAATTTTTAGGTTTTTTGATTTTTGGGTTACCTTAGAAAATTTAAGGAAACTAGCAGGATTTTGTTTTAACTGATCATTGTACAATCAATTGATCTTTTAATGTTTGTTGCTGGTTCAGAGCAATCATATTGTGGCTTTGAAGGTTCTGTTTAAGAGTCAGTTGCAGCAATCACAGGTTGAACATCAGCTCCGTCGCGAAGTTGAAATCCAAAGTCATCTTAGGCATCCCAATATATTGCGCCTTTATGGTTACTTTTACGATCAGGTGTGTTTCTTACGATCCTCGTTTGATTTTTTGAAAGTGTTTGGTAAATTTGACTGATTTGTGTTTTTTCTACCTGAAATTGTGGCAGAAACGAGTTTATTTGATATTAGAATATGCAGCCAAAGGTGAACTCTACAAAGAATTGCAAAAGTGTAAATACTTCAGCGAAAGACGTGCTGCTACTGTGAGTTATTTTTAAGCCGTCTCTTTCAATTATCTTCAGTTTACTTGTCCTACTGTTAATACCCTTGTGCCAGCATGTTTTACCTTCAGTTAATTTGCTTCAAACCATGATTTTTCCTTCAACTTCCTATTTGAGACACGAAAATTACATTTTGCACTGTCATGTCTGATCATGCGAATACTGATTAGTCATGTTGGGTGTGGATTTGGTAAATGTGGCAGTATGTTGCGTCATTAGCCCGGGCACTGATTTATTGTCACGGCAAGCATGTAATACACAGAGACATCAAGCCAGAGAACCTGTTAATAGGTGCACAGGTGATATGACAGCTATTCTTGATAGAATTTCCGATATCTATTAGATGATTGATTGAATTATATGTGCTCATAAACAAAGTTAACATTGATTTCTGTTATCAGGGTGAGCTCAAGATTGCAGATTTTGGTTGGTCAGTGCACACTTTTAACCGCAGGCAGACAATGTGTGGTACATTGGACTACCTCCCACCAGAGATGGGTATGTATGTAAGCCATTGGATTTAAAGGCCAATGGAGCTTCCTGTTTTTATTCTTGGATTTGTATTGGGGTCACTTGTATGGTTTGATTTGAGTGAAGCCATTCATATACCATTTGATTATGTGAAGGAAATGGTTTTTGAATAATCTTGAAACAGCTCTTCCAAAGCAATAACTTTATCTGATTCCATTGAAAAATAATTGTTATGGTATTCTGTTGATGGTGCAGTGGAAAGTGTAGAGCATGATGCGAGTGTTGATATATGGAGCCTGGGTGTTTTGTGCTATGAATTTTTATATGGTGTTCCTCCATTTGAGGCCAAGGAACACTCAGACACATACAGAAGGTAAGCATGAATTGGAGAAATGAAAGAAAATGAAGAAAACTGCAAAATATTCCTTCGTTCAGAATACATAAATACTTATCCAATTTAAAGGCAATGAAGGGTCCTAAATGCTTCTCATTTTTTATATTGATCACTTGCTAATTGCATTTCTCATATTGTTCTCTCATTAAGAGTCTCTTGCTTCTGTGCTATAAACAAGAAACAAGAATAAAGTGTGATTTGTTGAAACCTTTGCTATTGAATTTATTTCTATTTTACTCTTTTTTTGTGGCATTATTTAGAGCAAACTTATAATCCTCGTTTTACTCTGTGTTGCTGATACCTGTTACCTTATCAATAGGATTGTGCAAGTGGATCTAAAGTTCCCTCCAAAACCAATTGTCTCTTCTGCAGCAAAGGACCTTATTAGTCAGGTGAAAAATCATTTCTTGCTTTTTTAACCCACAGTGGCTGCTGCATCTTCCATGGTAGAACTTAATTTGAATTTCAACATTATAAATTAATTACCCAAAATACGTTGGAGATGGGATTGAAAGCTGTGATTAGACCTTGCTAGCAGAATTAATTAACAATGCAGGAAATAATATTATGTTATCACTTTTAGAAGGATCTGTACTCATTCTCTTTTGTATTTTTTTTCCCTCTTCGAACAATAGATGCTTGTAAAGGATTCTGCAGAGCGCCTACCGTTACATAAGCTACTTGATCATCCCTGGATTGTTCAAAATGCTGATCCCTCTGGCATCTTTAGGGGTTGATTTGTCTTTCTCTAGATGCCTAACTGTTTCAAGGACCAATGGTGCAAGATCATAGAGAAGAACGCAAAGAACCTCCAGGCGAGAGGTCTGTGTGAATTTGTGAAGAACCGGATCATTGTAACTTTTTCTTGTAAGAGCTCATTGCTCATGTTGTCTCCAAGCTCTATAGAACAAAAAAAACTAATGGTTTGTTGAATCTATTTCAATTCAATTTTATGTTAATATAGGGGCACATTCTCTTCTTTCTAGATCTTCCATTCTTTCCATTTCCAGTTCCAACAACACTACACTTTCTAAATTACAGCACCTTTTTTTTGGTGACACGTGCAGCACAATTTTTTTAGAACAGTATTCAGTAGTGCGACTTTGCGTGGAAGAGAACGCAAAATAGGTAAAACAAAAAATGGGTGCCCGTTTGGCACCATTCAGACGTTATTGTTGATCATTTAACCATGCCTGTTTCTGATTTCAACAGCATGAAACAGTACTGCAACTTCATAGGCAATTGCTCTTTTTGCGAACTGTTAACACAGCTTTCTATTCACAGCATGTGCCAACAGCAACGAGATTTATTTATTTTTTCTTCTGTTGGGGGATGACTAGGACCTGATATGCCTAATTAACTTACCAAGCCGCATATATAATCATGTAAACAAATCATCTTAGATAAAAAATTTGTAAAAAATTATAAATCAATCAAAACAAAGGCTGCATCTGAGAAACAGAGCAGAAAGTGAAACTTCCCCCTCGAGCAAAATAATTTTCTCACTATTTTACGCTGTTAAAAAGTTTCTGCACGGGCCTGTGGCCACTGCTGAATATAAACATCGCAAAAAGATAAACAGCAAGGACAACTTGATTTAAAAATCTTAAGATTTGATCAGACATATCCAGAGAAATTCCCACCAAGAACATGTTTAAGAAAAGATCCGCCCACACAACAAATAAATATTACGATGCAAATCCAAAGATAACAACTCCTGTGACCTGAGGTTTAGCTTGTATGATGTTGGTTGGAAGTGGCTGATGGTGATATCATTCTAGGAATCTCTCAATATTAGTGATTGTTCTCACATCTGTCACCATGCAATAACTGGGTTGGAGGTTTGTACTGATTTTTCTTGCTTTCGGCAACAACTCTGGGGCTTATGAAGCTTGGTTGGTTAGTTGAAGAAAGGAGTCTTGCCCACATCCTGTCAGTAATCACAACCTGGTTCTGCCTCTCATTAATGCGCTGAAAACAAAAATGAATAAATAACTCCAACAGTAAGCATTGGTGTCAAAAATCAACGTCTTTTCCAAAAGATATCCTATCACAGATAGAAGTTGATCAAAGTAAATGATACAGAACAAAGTAAGAGAGAGCTGAGACTTGCAGCTGTGATTGCAAGGCTTTGAATTTACGGTAGTAGTCAAGAGGCAGAGGCAAACAATGTAAAACTTCCAGTCAGTGTCAAGTTAGTGGGCTTCTGACAGGAAAAAAACAAAAATCTATAACAGCTGATAATTTTTTATCAGTTATTTCCACAATATTAAGTATAATTGTTATTTTGGTACATAAAGGAATTTACCTCAAAAGGAATGTAAGAATGTCGACCATTGACAGGTCCGACTGTAAAGCCTGTATATCCAGCCATTGCTCCATGAACTGCACTTTGAGCAAGGAGTGAGCAGTAGACATTATCGGATGCATTACCTGGAACAGCACGAATCATGTATGTAGGATCTGCAAGATGGTTGGGTCAAAGTTAGGCCTTTGCACCTGAATTGAGATATAGCATAAAAACAATAAACAAAGAACGTTAATATAAGTCACGTGCCTATATATTTGAGAGTGATGGCCATCTTCTGTACTCTTGCAAAATGATCCTGCACAGAAGTTTAAAAGAGGACAATAAATTAGCCAGTGGAGAAATTCCTATAAATCATAAAATTTGCAAAGAATGTTCATCATCAGAACTTCTCATCTGAGAGTACAAAAATGTATATGGTATTTGAAGATCAACACATTATGATGACTCTTTATCAAAGACACGAAGAGGCATTGAAATTCTAAGAGCTTGAGGTCATCATACCATGGTATATATAGATTTAAAATTCAATAAAAGAAGAGCTCTTACACACACACACAAAAATAAGTGAAATGTTTATGAAGCCATTCAGGAATAGAAGCAAATCATGAAGTAGACAACAACTATTAATTGACAAATTTCTATCTTTTGTATGTATAATATGTTAATCAAATGATCATCATGCTAAGCATTACTTAGAATGATTTTCTTGTAAAAGTAACATATCATTTAAAAGACCTTTGCTAGGATTAAAAAGAAAAGATAAAAAAGGATTGCTTCATCAGCTGCATAAGAAAACGGGAAAAGTAAATTACTGATTGCTTAACAAGGCTAAGCTATTGTGATTTCATAAGATAGCCATGAAATTGAAAGTCACCAAGAAATCACAAAAACAGGGAACAAAAGTGATAATAATATGAGATTATCTCTAAATTTTCTGTCAAGTATTACATTAATTTTATGAGATATCCATAACCCAACATCTTGAAGCAGATTGTTTCCTGAAGCATCTTGCTGGTTCATAGATTGCAAGTACTTTGCAAGAAGATCCTGTCCTGCTCCTTCAGCGACAACGATAACCATGTGTCCATTTTCTTTAAGTCGACGTTTAATGAATTCAAATAGTCCACCTTTTCCTTCAAGATAGAAGGGTGATTCGGGAATCAAACAGCAATCCACATCCCGGCTAGCAAGAGTTGCATGCATTGCAATGAAACCTGCATCCATAATTCCCAATAGATTGGAGAGATGGTAAAACAACACATGGAGAGGTCTAATGTGTGACATGGTTGTCAGAGATTGTATCTGTCTATGCCTCAACTTACCACTGTGGCGACCCATCAGCTTCACAATGCCAATGCCATTCTCGAAACTTCCAGCCTCAACATGGGCTGCATTAATTGCACGTTGAGCCTCCTCGACTGCAGTATCAAAACCGAAGGACCTGTCGATGACCTGAATCATAATAAGGACACTCAATGCAACATATTTCTCCAATACTTATGTGGGTTGTGCAGAAACATGACAGGAAAGAATTCAACGATATCACAACTAAAGATGTGTCAATGAAAGTACAGGAATGTCATTATCGATGGTTTTGGGAATTCCAGCAACTGCAACGTTGAGACCGCGTCTTCTAATTTCCTGAACATCAAGAAGCACTTTGTTCAAAATTTAGCAAACACATTAAGGTAATGATGTGTACAGTCAGATAATCAAAGGCATTGAGAGATGGAAATCACATCGCGAAATGAAAAGCAATATCACAGATGTACAAATGGTATGCCAGAATGTTAAAAAGATCTGTCAACACAGCCTAAGAACATTTCTGTAGGCATGGAGTAGCAGAGCTAAATGTATACTGAATTCAGAACCTCCTTTTATCCTGAAGCAGCAGTTTTTTGGGTCGAACATGGAAAGAAATACACGATAGGGTGTCAAAATTGGAACCCGCCAACATTCTCAAAAAAAAAAAAAGCAACCTGCTAAGGATGGTAGCATTGAATTAATTGGTAAGATAATAAAGTAATTCCATCCAAGCTAAATCATCAAAAAACAGTTTTATGCTGACAGTAGCTCAAAATCGCTGAAGAATATGTTGACTAGAGGAGAGGAAAAAATTCAATGGAAAAGTGTGGCTCAACACACATTCAAGAATTCCTTATTATTCAAGCAGCCATAATAATTCAAACTATGTGCCCCATGTGTCTAATATATCATTTTCAGCTAGTGGTATGTTATGCTCGGTAGATCAAAGAAGCCATTGAACAAATCAACTGTTACACATAAAGCTTACCTCATATATCACTGCTGCTCCTTTTTGAGTTCCATCACCTCCAATTATATAAACCTGGACCACAAGAGGAGATGATCAGTGCCTTCACATGGAAAGTGTAGGCCTACACTACAGTGAAAAATGAAATTTAAATTAACAATGCACTCAAAAATTCATTTTTTTGTTTGGCAACTTCAATCTACAAAGAAAGTCCCACCCAATACCAACCTGATTAATCCCCCGATCCTGAATACTGTCAACTATCTTTGATGTGTCATGACCACCTCTTGATGTCCCCAGGATTGTACCGCCACGTTTATGGATGTCATCAACTACCTTAGGAGTTAAATTAATGGTGTTCTTGGCATAGAAACCCCTGTAGCCTCCCTACAATGCGACACAACAGATTCATGCCATTGAGCGTGTGACATTACCAAATTTTGAAGTACAACATCTCAAACTTCGATACATTTCATTTTTTGAATTCACTACCAATACATTCAAATTCTTACCTTGTAAACAAAAGAATTCTAACAATTATAGGAAAAACACCTGAATGCATGCTGTGCAGGAGAAAAATGCAAAAATTGGATTACAAAATTTTGTTTGTGTCAAAACCATGTTTAGGCATCAAATATAATAGAAATCAATCACTCACATCAATCCCAAGGACCTTGGTGACACCATACATATGGTAAAGGCCACACACAATTTCCCTGATCACTGTGTTGAGGCCAGGACATAAACCCCCACATGTTACTATACACGCGCGCACCTCATCTGACTTAAAATACACCTGAGCAGAACAACAAGCTCCTATCAGTGAGGACATAAACACCATAAACACATGATTAATATCAGCGTTTCAACATATTCAGACAGCAATCTGTAAAGGGTAACCATACCTTTTGACGAGGTCCGGCACGTCGAAAGTGTGTCCCTCTTGGACTGCTGTTATGAACAACAATCTAAAAATCATTCATTACAACAAAAACATTAACAGCCAATATCTTTATCAAAAGTTATAAACATCTAACAAAATGAAATCGACATTGACAAGAGCAACTAACCATTTGAGCAACAGTATCATCCACATTAACAAAGTACTGCCTGAAATCAAATCATTCCATTTTATTTATTGAAATAAAAAATAAAAAAAACCAGCAACTAGTACAATAACCTTAAGACAACAACCGAATCATGATTCATGCCAACTATAAGTCAAATATATGCATATCAAAATTTTTACTCACTTGACTCCTGCATAGGCTGGATTGTCTTGTAACTGATTTGGATACGTCTGCCACAAAAATAAATGAAAATAGAGTTATTATTTATCAACAACGAAATTTATAAATTATGCAAAAGAAAAAATCTCAACTATCAAAAACCTAAATAGTAAATCTCAAATTCATTTTACTGATTAAGCAAGCAAACACGATTGTTAAACAAAAGGAAAAGGAAGTGAAAGGTTTAGTGCTTTGGAGTACAGCGAACAGAAGCAAACAATCAAAAGCACAGATTCGCACATTGATAAAAATACGTATAATCATGCGTCTATGATATAGACGTAAGAGAAATGAAAAGAGAAGGATGACATTACAGGGAGATGCGGAATATAGTCGGTTAAATGAGGCACATCTTCAAGCACATAACCAGCAACACCATTCACTATTTTCATCTGTGAAACTCCAGCCATCTCTGATCTCTTTTATGGGTGCTTGAAGAAGAAGAGGTGGCAGAAAGAAAGAAGAGCATAGTAAGAACTAAGTTACTAAGAAGTAGCTTTTCATAGCTTGCGTTTGTTAAGGGAGTGTGTGTCTATAAGCGACGTCGTGTGTGTCGGGGGGTTTTTGTGGGCGGGGGTATGACGAAACAGGTGGCGTGGGTTTTGAGGAGTCATTTGATAAGACAGGACGCCAACTGGTTTTGGAATTGGTTTATGAAGGATGGTTTTGGTGTCTTGTCGGTTTAAGAACCTTGAAACCAAATGGGAATTCACTTAATTCTTTAACTGATGTTCGGGGGTTTTATCATTTTTCATCGTGAATTTTTTTTATTATCAAGTTGAATGATGGTATTTTTATAATTAAATAAATATAAATATTATTAAAAAATATAATTAATACGTTCATCGGACGCGTTAGCACATAAATTCAAGTAACACCATTTGGACAATGCGTATGAGGATATAGTGGTGGTTAAATGGTGGCTTTTAGAGTTGCGATCAAATCATCTTGGCAAATCCTCCATTACTGGGCGGTACATGTGGGATAGTGAGGATATTACTATTTTGACTCTCTTTATTTTAGCGCTTACTTCACGTTTTCACAAGTCTTCAATTTATTTAGAATTTAATATTTTTTTAAATTTTATTAATCAACATTAAATTGATTAGAAAATGAACTTTTTAGTTGAACTCAGATCTAAAATTTCATAAGTTGCGAGTTTAGAAGATTAATAAAGATTTAGAAAATTTATCCAGAATTGCTTTGCCCTTCTTTTTAAGACCATGTTTTTTTAGTTTCATCCTTTAATATTTATATAATTGAAGATTGAGCTCCATTTTTTTTCTTTACTTTACATAGGATTTTTCACTAAATTTGAAAATAATTTAGATTATATTATGTCTTTTTTAATGTTATTGTTTATTAAATTTATTTTTTAAAAAGATTTTTTGTTTTTTAATTTAATTAAATTAATTGATTAGATATAAATATGAGATACTGACTTCATGATATTTTGCTTTCCAGGTTGTTGCTCCGACAATGTGTGATGTCTTTTTTTAGTGCCGTCATGCAACCTTTCACGATGATGTTATAACCATCTCGTTGAACTTTTTCTGATGGTGGGGCACTGTCAACAGCGAAGTGACAGTGAGTCTCCAACAAGATCTTCATTCGTTTTCTCATAAGTATGATGTTGCAAACTCATTTTTTATAACTAATTATTATCAATTTTTTTCACTTTATTTATTATTAATGTTTTTTAAATCATGTTATTAAGTTAATCAATATTATTGAACCCAGTTAAGTAATTAATGACTCGTATCTCAAATCTTTTTTTTTTTTAAAAAAAGTATTAGTATCATTTAAATATGTTTTTTTTATATTAGAAAAGATTTAACAAAGTTACGCGGTGTAACACTAGCACTAATCTAGTTAATTAATCTATTATTCTATTTACATAAATTCTTTATGTATCATCTGTTGATGATTTTTTTTTTTTATAACCCGGAGTGTCCGGGCCAGCTTGCGAGCACCACGACTATTCCCCGGGTCTACTGAACATCCTGCAAGCCCAATAGACAGGTAAGGCACCGCGGGGGTGACAGGCGTGCACATGGAGGGTCGAACTCGAGACGGGGGCAAGGCAAGCCTCACATGTTGACCACTGAGCTAGACCCTCAGGTGCATCTGTTGATGATTCTTGTTTATAGCACTTGTGGTTTAGTACATATTAATGAGAATAAAATGAAAACAATGATAAATATGAGTTTAATTGTTAATGTTAGCATATAATTTGGTGCTTATGACTAAGATCTTTAGGTCTTTCACAA
>Ga0307515_10024046_pt1 | contig 10637 bp, 9 predicted proteins | sample 17_EM_MG_FD_194513 | JGI IMG/M metagenome (GOLD analysis project Ga0307515, IMG submission 194513) | Populus trichocarpa ectomycorrhiza microbial communities from riparian zone in the Pacific Northwest, United States - 17_EM | ecosystem: Host-associated > Plants > Roots > Unclassified | place...
ATTCTTGAAATCTTAATTCACTTGACTTTGTACTTTTAGTGGGCACCATGAGTTTGTCATGTGAAATCAGAAAAACCAATATGTTTGAGCAGATGTCTGGAACCTAAGGTTTCAGTTGAATAATGATCTCCCATAGTTTGTGAATGGATAGATAGGATAAAGCATTATCTGTTAAAATGTTTATTAAACAATGGCAGCAGCATTACTTGAAACTTAATCCATTATAGCCACCATGATCATCATGTTCCTCGGTGACTAATTAAATGATTTGTTTGGATGGGGAGGACCAGATCCTGGGCAGAAATGAATATTCGGGCAGAAATGAATATTCCAGTATGGATTCTCTCTCGGACGGCCGATGGCAGGAACAATTTTGACCAGATCCTAATGCAGGTAGCATTGACGGCAACAAAAAGAGGATTGCATTGTCATTGATGTGAATTCACATGTAAGTTTTTTTCTATTTATTTTTTTATTCTTTTTCTCATAAAAGGAAAAATAGAAAGAATTGCCTGTGCTTTTTAGGAGGCAATTTGATTGTAGGGGCAACATTTGTACTTTAAGAGAAGGAATAAAAATGCAAAAGCTGTTCCATGAGCCAGCTCTGCTCAATTGTTATTATCTGGTGTGGGGTGGTTGTGCTGTCTGTTAATGGAAAGAAACTGCCTGTGATGTTATTTGTCAAGGAATATTGATCATCTTTCCCAGCTGAGAATCGTCTTCTCTCTCTCTCACTCCTGAACTTGAAGAGATATTTATACCTGTTCAATGATTTGGCAGAAATAATTCCTCTGCTCAGAATGGCATTTTTGATGGTTGTAATTGCCTTGGGCTTTTTTGCGGTGTGCATAGATGATTGACCATAGAGCACAGGTTGATGTGCGCTATGGAGCCTTCGGAAAGTTTTTTTAGCATATTTGTAGAAATAGCAACCACAACGTGGGATAGGGGAAAGGAATGGAAGATACAGATGATAGCAATTTCTGGTCATGACTTGCATCTTTGAACTTTTTAATTCTGGAACACTCGTATTAACCGGTAAATGCTGAATCGAGTGTCCTAGTGGAAATCATGCTGAAATAAAAAGGAATGATTCTGAATGCTGTTCAAATCGCAAGACTTGCATGTTCTTACGCCGGGGGTGAGTTCACGCCTCACCAAGTTGTGCTACTCAGGGGGGATAGAGTCCATGCTCGAATAATCGACTCCCAGAGCGGCTTCTTGTGATGAAATTAAGACTATACGATAACATAAATAACAAGACATGTTGGACTAAGCAGAAGTTTAAGAGCGTTGGGAACTAAAGTAGTTCGATTATGCAATATTGGCACGAGATCAGCTGCTAATCCGAGCGAAGATAAAGATCCTTCGCAATCAGTCAAGCTAATTTTACTCACTTCGGTTCCCAGGCGGTTAATGGCTAAAAACATTACAAGCTCTCCTAAAACTTGTACAGGTAACATTTACGAGCTCCTTGTGTATACTATACTAAAACCAGAACAGCTAGACATGGTTGTATTTTATTGTTGAGAGCCAGGGGGTTGAAATTGGATGTGCGGGCAGTGCCTTTCAGGTTCTCCCATTGTCCATAATGTTTTGAGATCACCTCGTCGCCTTCCCAGCGTCAGAAACGTACCTGCATCCATGATTAAAGAATTAATCTCATGCGAATTATGTAGACAAACAAGAATGACCACATAAGGAGGCCATTTCTGTAATTCTCCTATACGAACCAGGCCAATGCTTGATTTGTTCTTTTTTTTTTTTGGTGATCTAGACCATTTAAGCATTTTGCTCCATGTTATCCCTTGAACTTCAAGTACTCATTCTTGATTGATAAATGTCAATGCTTGATTTAGTCAAGGAGGGGATGAGTTTTGAGCAAATGCTTTGATGGTCTCAAGCACCCTGTACCATGGAGATGGTATTTGGGCTGCTCAGAGTCCTCCAGTTTCAGCTGGCAATTGCCTAGGGTCCTTCAACTTCAGCTGGCCTAAATACATTTTCAAACCAGGGTGGTGCACTTTTGCATGCAAAGGAAATGCTTACGTGGCCCAAGTGAAAGCTTGCAAGCAATTGCCACTATTGTTTGCCAAGAGTAATATGGGTAATTTCTGGACCTCCACTTGGAGCGGGGTGCTGTAGAAACTTATTTTAAACTATAAACCTCTCCACTAAAGGGGAATTACCCATGGGCTTCACCCAATGGTTGTGTTGCTGCTGCTTAGTACTTACCAAGGGTGAATGGAACAATGTAAAGCAAAGCTGGCTGGCCATGCCCATCCATCATGTTCAAAGCCAAGTATGTTATTAGGAGACCTGCACATTAACAAATTGTGGATAGTGATGATGGCGGTCATTAATTACAAAAACATAAAACACCCACAAAGTCAGTCACAAAGCAACATTCATTTTTTATATACTGCTTCAGAGAAACTTGTTTCCTATAAACCATGCTTAGTTTCAAACTATATGATCCATCTTAGGAGAATTTACACCAACAAATTCTTAACTGGATATTGACCTTGATCTCTTGCTGTAGCCTTAATCTCTGGTAGTATATAGTGCAGAAATATATGAACATCTTGTCCTTTTTATTTAAGGTTGCCAAACTATATCACACTTCTTGAAACCCCTTTGAAACATGAAAACTGTTTGCAACTGCCTCTATATGTTTCATCATCGCATGATGCAGCTCTTATTAAGCAGCGGTGATGATCCAAGTTTAATGTGTGCAACACATGAATGAGTGTGTATCAGCTATGTAAATTTTATGTTGTCTTTCTTTATCTCCTCCTCACAAGGAGAGTTCAATGCATGCTATAATTTCCTAAAATCCTTTTGCACAGGTGGTCAAATATACTTGTATATGGCTCATATATGCATCCCATTGATAATTTCTATCAGTTGCTTTTAACTACCAGCTTTCCATGCTTGAATAACACATAATGAACTAAAATGTTAAAAGTTATCTTATGAACCACAGTGATGTGTCCAGGTCCATCCACTTTAGCTTTTGGCATACCTAAACCATAAGCAGTCATTGCCCACAAGAAGTATCCGGCTCGAAGATTCTTCTTTGCAAGCCAATCATATCTGCAAAATGACCAGCACTACTCAACTTACAAGCAGTTAAAACATCATATCAAATCCCAGTCTGTCAAAACATATCAAAGTAAAAACATCCATAAGTATTATGACGAGAATAGGCCTTATATAGTTCATGGGCCAAGCATCATTGCCCATTCCACTTTCATCTGGTCAAAATATGGTTTGTTTGACAATAATTTCATGGCCTTACAACTTAAGAGGGAAAAAGAGAGAGAGAAAGGGGCAATTTCCAATTAAAGAATGAGTGTTTCTACATAATCATGGCTATACCATTCTGAAATCTTATCAATTTCAGGCCTGCTACAGGTAACCACAAAGGCAGGACAAGAAGGAAGCTGACAACAATGATAGTCACTTCTGGAGAAATGGAATACTTGCATTTTCAAGGGAATTAAGGGACATTGTCATCAGCTGAGTTAGTTATATGGATTAAGATTCAAACCTCAATGAAAAAGCTACAAGCAATCCTGGTAAGATGATGTCACCAAACCCAATTATGCTATAGCCACCCCAAGGATCAAACATCCGTGGGATTTTCAGTAGCATTGGTATACCATCCTCTCCACTCTTATCACCACGAGCTACCTGTAAGAAGAGGAAAGACGTGAAGATTTGCATTTTCTATTAATATATACATTCATTACCAGGATCATTCAGCAGGCCTCACCACAACTTACCACTATCATCACACTCTCCTTGAACCACCATTTGGAAACAAAAACCCAGAAGATGTCATACAAAAAGGCACAACTTAGAAGAACTGTTCCCACCTGACCATTATTATTATTTTTTAAACCAAAAGAAAAGAAACTGCATCAGCATATTGAATAATGAATCATAGTAGTTAAAATGCATTTGTTCACCACTATTTATCAAGTACATCAAAAGCATGTTTCTGGAGATGAGAACAACAAATAACAATATGACAGGAAAAGACCCAAACCTAGATGACATTAAAAGGCTATCAATGAAAACAAATAAGGTAGCACTAGAACTGTGCAGTGGGAAAACAAACTAATAGAATGACTTTTTGATCACCTTGAGATTGGGCACACGAACAATCTGAAGAACAGTAATGATCAGAACAATACCCTGATGATGCAAGAAAAAAGGAGAAATATCAGTTGGCCTGTTCCAATCAATTTGCAATGATATGGAGAAGGTGAAAAGGAAAAGATAAAACAAATTAGAACCTTAGACATTTGAAGGTACAAAGACAAATAAACTAATTCTATTGCAAATACTTCCATAATAATGGAAGCGTTACATCTTTAACTAACTCATGTTAGTGCTTCACTAGTAAAATCTGATATTCAGTTACAAATTCTATACATGCTTCCGAATGTTACCATTAAACCATATTATTGCTAGTACTGTAATCAAGTTTGTACAATTTAGACATGAAATTAAAGATATTGCCCATTCACCTTTTCACTTATTTGTGCTCGCTATTAGTAGAGAGATTATTGGCTTGATGATGGTGGTATCTATTTAAGGGAGGGGAAACAAACATTATGCTTTCCATATAGGATAGCAATTTAAAACCATAGGCAGCCTAGTGGTTGTGTTCTATGGCATGGAACTTCACAAACTATGTATGCATGAAGAGAACTGCAGCAAGATGAATGGGAGTGAAAAAAAATTGTCTTACAAGGATATCTTGACCAATCCAAGCAAAGGAGACACGGCGGAAAACTGCCCAAACAACAGCAAATGCTATGCAGAAAGGAGAGACTGCCAAAGTCAGATATGAGACAGCTCCAAAGAAGGGAACTTTAATAAATGATTCTCCAGCAGGTTGAAACCATCTGAAACTATAATTGTTAGCTGTCAGTTATATGTTCCACGGGAACTTTGAAAAAACAAAGGAATTTAACAAATGTAGTAAAAGACAAGAATGGAAGAGTAACTAACAAAAAAATACAAGTAATGTTGCTGAAAGAGGATAACATAATTCTTATACTGTAGGTACTGGAAAAAAAAAATCCCAAAGTCATTTGTTTGGCCACATTTAGTGTTGCATAAAGCAATTGCCACATTTTTTTAAAAAATAAATCCATGATTATAGATGGTCCTCAGACTAAATTTATCAAGAAACAGTAAACACCGTGGCAAGTTAACACTGAAGGGCTGTCACACAGATAATCATTTTTCTAGAACCAACATGCATAACTATTAGGGGCACAGTAAAATAAGCTCTTAAGAAAATAGTCCAAGATCTGGAAAGATCAAGACTGGCTGAGTTCTTTTAATTTTTCTTTTCATATACAGTTCCAATAGTAAATAATTAAGAGACAAGCCCATAGTAATGAATGATAAGAATACTAGGGTGCGGGTGCTCAGCTAACAAGACAAAATCCCAATAGAGTGCCAACATAATCAGGTAGTAGAGGAAAATAAAAAAATGTTTGAAGAAGTCATGCTTCTTGTCCTTTTATTCTTATCACACGGATAAAAATTCCAACACAAAACAATTACGTTGAGAATTAAAATGCAGAAAGGGAAAAGAATACACATACCATGATAATAAAGCAACCAAGCAAGTTTGCAAGCCCTATAAGCATGAAGAGATTTCAAGGTTCAACATTCACAGTAAAAAAAACTTCAGAATGATGCAATCTGAATCAACAAATTCAAGCAAAGCTTGAAAGATTTATGGAAACTTAGGCACTTAGACTTGCCCCACGTTTCACCAATAAATTGTCTATTTGATGATTGAGAAAGAAATAAGACAAACATCATGGAAAATAATTTTTCATGGCATATCAGGCAAGGTTCCCCTTTGATAAAAATTGAATTGCTTTCCATCAGTTTGAAATAACTGAACCATATAGATTGGTTTCATTAACACAATTGGACATTTTCAACTAATTAATTCCTACAATTTGATGCCTCACAAATCAGAAATCCTAGAGACCTTTGATCAAATTTGCTTCTCTGACAACACTATACATCACTTCTAGTCCTAAACATGGATTAAAAAGTGTTCCGACAACGCAAGTTCCAAAGAACTAATGCCTTTAAAAATGTATAGTGTAGAATATAGTACATTACAGGCTTGAACAATGAAAAAACAAAATAAAGAATGAAAAGAGACCTTTGCAACCAGTTTAGACCTATCTTTCAGTGACAATCATAAACTGAAATGTGAAACCAGTAAAAAAATAATCATGATAGCAAGCTAGTGTAATGACAAAATTTGATTAGACCTCAATAAGATCTCAGAATAAAATGCAGATTTAAAAAGGAGAGTAGATAGATCTAGAAAAGGGTGATTGGAACTTCTAGAAAAACCTGAAACTTTTAAGCAAGTTAGAAATAGGGGATAACACCAAGTAAAATCAAGAATCCTTGCATACAAGTTTACATATGGATGCCTATGTGTCTAAAAAAATAAATAAAGATGGCAGGTACATCGATAAAAAAGAATTAAGAATCAAAATGTAGCTGACCCACCTCCACTCCCCCAATGCAGAACAGAACCACCAGAACCTCAATAAACCAGTATGACATAAGCTTGTAAAGCATAATCAAGAAACATGAAGCAATCACGACAAAGAGAATTGCAGATGCTGTGTTGATGTTAACAATACCACTAGAGCGAACACCATCCATATCTATAAATTCATCCGAACCATCCTGCAAGCACAATGTCAATTGCTTATCACTTGAAAAAACCAGGGATCTAAACCACCAAGGATTATGCTTGACAGGAATTGCAAAAATTTATCTGTCTAGATGCCCAAAATGACCTTTAATAGCTTATCCTGCTCTATAGCAGCTTCTCTAGCACTCCACGCGGACCAGTAGGAAGCACATAAAATGGTGCCAACAGCCATGAGCCATAAGAACACTTCTGCAACATCTACCACTGGACGTCGTGGAGAGTATAACTGCACTTTAACTGAGGAAGGGAACATATGGAAGTGCAAACAAATGAATGCCCCATTCAAACAAAAGCCAAGTTTGCATATTAAGGTTTAATAACGATGCAACTGATTTCATGTACAATTGCATCTGAAGAAATGAAAAGGCATATCCAACTGTCCTACTGATACAAGGGAATGAATGAATATTGAGAAATGCAAACCTGTGGAGCTGCTCGTCAAATATTTTTCCAAGCTTGCACCAGCATCTTGTGGGAGCATGACAGCAGCAATGCCAATCTTTACATCAGTTTCATTGACTTCACAAACCATCTTGAAGAGTTCTACAGAAGAAAGTTCCAAGAGTAAATCATGAAACCAAAAATGCAAGCATGACCAGTATTGACTTTTGTTCGTAAAGAAGCCATAACTATTTTAAGTTCAACAATTTACTTAGGTGGCACTCGCATGTTCTAAAAATATTTGTTTTACGTTTTTGAATAAAAAAAGGATTTTGTTGTAGAGACATTTTCGATTGAATAAGAATACAAGTGGTTTTTCTCCTGAGAGTTTTAGTTTTACAGAGTCAAAGCAGCAGAAAATAAATGCATTTTGGAAGTAGCACAAATGAACAAATAACACGAATAACAGCAATTATGAGATTATAGATGCCTGTTGAGAGAGAGAGATCAGTGACACTTGTATACATCAACATAAACAGAACATGAAGAGCTAGACAGATCAGTTATTTTAGTGTTGAGCTCCAAGAGATCTAATGCATGGCAGCATGTGGGCACGCAAGTCAATCGAGAGGGTTTTGAATTGATACAAACAGGACGGACAAAATGTCACAAGCAAATACCTGTCCGGTTGTTTATGATAAGAATAGCTGAAGCACCAGCATCTTCAGCAACATTTGCCTTCGCTGTGAAGCTACAGTTACCTCGGTAAGCCAAGATCACCTCCCCTGAAAGCTACCCGGCAGCGAGAAAGTCCAAATTATAAGAAAATGAATAAATGAACACTATTTTGAACAACTAATTAAAATTTGAGCAAGATAAACTCTACAAATAGATCAGAAGTTAAAAAAAACCTTATTTCTGGGTTTGCTGCAACAATCAGGAGGGTCAGCCAGAGCAAGTGTAGATAAATTCGCATGTTTTTCCTTAGATTCCAAAGTGAGGCCAAAACGAGCACCAACACCAACATACTCAATGTCTTCTACGTCATTAATATAAGTTGGTACTTTGACCTATAAAATAAAATTCAATAACAGGTAAAATCAAACGACATTTACAAATGCAAGTAATCATTTTTAATTTCTCATTCACTATTGAATGAGTAAAAGAAAAACTGAATGGAAATTAATTCTTTTTAGATAACAAACGATTCCATCAATTAAAAGAAAAGATTATACAGAAGCGGTTAGGAGCATAAGCCATCCTCAAACGAGCAGAACAAAACTCTGATAAATGTAAAATTAATTTTTTATTTTCAAATTATTTTTGGAACAATTATTTCGTAATATTCAAACAGAAAAAAATGGGAATCATATAAAGCGAATATCCTCTCAAAGTCTACAACTACTATTCATTTTTTGAAAAATCAATTGAACGATCAACTGCGCACAACTTTCCCTCCTTTGCTAAGCAACCAAACATAAATCATCATAACAATAAAAAATATAAATTATAAACACTTCAGTCAATCCAAACGAAACTAATGCAGTTACCACCACTTCGCATCAAAATTGAACTAACAATTCATCGCAAAAATCAGCTGCCTAAAAGTTAACAATTTGCTTCATTTTCCTCTCCTCCAATTTTCTCACCATCCAAACAGAATCAACAGAGAGGATTTGAAGATAAAAATTAAAGTGAAGTAAGGAATTTTTCCTCAAAGCTTTACCAGAACGAAATTATTTTCACAGCCAGGCCGCTTTGGAGCGACGTCGTCCTGGTGCACTATATCACTAGCTGATCCAAAACAAAAGCTTGAAGCTAAAACAACTATAAATACATACTTATTTTTACAAATATTCATTTCAAACTAAATAATTTGAAGCTTCTTTTTAGGGTTTCAGCAGAAAGAGAGAGAGAGGAGGAGGAAATGTGAAAATGGAGAGAAAGCATGTGTTGTACTTGTCGTTTTAGGAGGGAGACATGATAAAAACGCCGTGTGGCAACCGTTATCGAACTGGTTTACCTATTGTTTTTTCTTTTTGTTGGTAGGTCAGATTAAACGCGTTGCCTAGACCGTGTCAATCACTGCCCTGAAATTTCATAATAACAGGTTTATTTTTATTTTTTTTATTTTTTCTGTCAAAAACACATTTAAGTGTTTGTTTAGTTCGGGAGGGAGCCTATTGTAAGCAAATTTATTAAACCCGGCATGTAAACCGGTATGAATGATTTAACATGAGTTAATTAAATATAATTTTATTTTACTTTTTAAGAAATTTAAATAATTTTTCTTTTTATTTTTTTTAAATTATATTATATTTTAATCAAGTTGATCATGTAACATATTAATTTACCATGTAGTTAAATTTTAATAAGTCAATTCTTATCCTAGTTTTTTTAATCAGGTCAACTCGCTAAATTATAGTTAAAAAAATAATTAATATATGTGATTGAAAATGAATTTATATTAAAAATAAGTATGTTATATATATATATGTGTGTGTGTGTGTGTGAAATAATAAAGATTAATTGGCTATGAAATATATATTTTATTTGTTAAAATATATATTAAATAATTTTAACAAAAAAAATTAAAATAAAAGGTTAAAAATAGAGATATTTAACTATTGTTTTCAGAATCTATTTATTATCACTAACAAATTCATCCTATAATGATCGTGGTATCAAACAATGATTATCCTCTTAACCTTTGTTCACTATTATTAAATTCACACTCCTGATTGGATGAAAGGATGCACAAATAAGATTTAATCCCAGAAATAAGCTTACAGGAGCTTGATGTGAACTCATGACTTATAAGGAAGAAATGGAAGGCTTTTTGTTTTTGTTTTTTTCTCTAAAATTAATAGCTTTTGTTAAAAACGTCACAACAAGACATTGACCTAACACACTGGTGGTTTTGCCAACTTACCGAAAGTCGTTGATAAAGCAAAGCGCGTGGGACTGTATTTAATCTTCAATCAAAGATTACCGGCGACTGTCTACAGAGGTTAAAACGTACGTATATGCCGTACATATAGGACGGCGGGATTAAATTATTGCCTTCCTTTTATTCTTCTGTGACCGAGTCCATCTAAGCCGGTAAACGTGGCAAATAAATATTGCATTGTAAATATTAAGAAAATGTTTTTTCTTTGTATCATTTGAAGTGTACCAATATTATCTGGACACGTATTATGGTCACCGGATCTGAAAGTACTGTCAGTACAAAGACTTTTCGTTAGGCATACGGCACTAGAACTAAGAAAGTGGGTCCCTCACATGAATAACATGTCTGGTCGCTGGTCAGCTCTTCGTTCACACGTGCACCATCGGTGTTGGTGGAATCACACGTGGGCTTTATTAATTTGTGTGGACCCAGCAGGGCGGGCCTGTATTTTGGAGAATTTATTAGGTGATAATGGAATGGGCTTTAAGCCCACTTAGCTTGCATGGATAAAATAATGGTATCTTTACC
>Ga0307515_10024048_pt1 | contig 10637 bp, 4 predicted proteins | sample 17_EM_MG_FD_194513 | JGI IMG/M metagenome (GOLD analysis project Ga0307515, IMG submission 194513) | Populus trichocarpa ectomycorrhiza microbial communities from riparian zone in the Pacific Northwest, United States - 17_EM | ecosystem: Host-associated > Plants > Roots > Unclassified | place...
GGGAGTGGTCCCACTTCCGTGGAAGTGAATAAAGTGAAAAAGGGATCCTAAGAAGATTGGTTGTAATATTGTATTAATCGATGTGGTGTGATACGAAAATAATAATAATAATTATTATTATTATTAGTATTATTGTTTTGATATAGCTCAATATTTTACTGTAAATATGTTGCTTTTGGACATGACTAACAAGCCTTAATGGCAAGTTGGCAAATAATTATCTTTCTTGGTTCAATTCAGATTTGTCATAAATTATATAAAATATCCAATAAATAATGATTAATTTCATATTTATTGTTCAATAAAATACTATAATTTTTAAATACACATAATTTATTGAGCGCTAGTACTATATATTTTCAGTGCAATTCTTTTTTAAAAGGGTGGGAAAATCATATATAAAAGTCGATATTAAAAACTCGATGGATATAGCTTTAGGTTTAGGTTCGGAATAAAATGACAAAAAAAAATAATCCGAGAGATGTCAATTAAAATAACCTAAAATCAAGAAAATTCCCGTATCTTTTTGCAAGCTAGTATATAATTGCTAAAGTATTACTAAATGTTGAAAGATCACTGTAGTTTATTGCAAAATTGTCAAACCTTGACGTTGTGGGTTAAATTTTTTTTGTTGGTTGAAGTTGATGTTGCATTGCTAGAACAAACGTTGTTAGATACTTGTATTTATTAGGAGAGTTGTTGGATTAGAGTGTTTTTGGTAGTGTGGTAGTGGTTGCTTTACAAATAATTTTTCTTACCGAAATGCATGCCAATGATTTTTTTAATTTTTTAAAAAATTATTTTTGACATCAGCACATCAAAACGATACAAAACATACAAATCATATTAAATTTTAACAAAAAAAAAATTGAATTTTTTAGAAATGCGGTTTGCACCACGTTCCCAAACGATTTCTTAAAGGAGCGTGAGTCGCTCTCTCATATATTGAAGTCTTATCGGTCATAAAAAGAGTTTTTATAAAAATAAAAAGAAAATAAATAAGCTTTTTGTCGAGATTTCCACTAACAATATCACTAATAAAGCTCGAAAAAATTTCATATCGTGAATAATTACAAGTTTGGTGATGGGTGTTACTTGCAAAACAATTCTATGGTACTAAAGTTAATTTAGAGTTTTTTTTAGGATGTAGTTTTTTGAATTGTTGAGATAAAAATATCTCTCTCTCTTGTGCTTAAACATAGAATATATACTTAGCGTGCTTAAAAAAATTATACATTAACAAGCAAGTAACTTAGTAATTACGTATCCGATAAAAAAAATATTAATGAAACAGGTTTGGGCACTAAAAAATTTAATTTATATAAAGACGTTTATTTTTACATTTCAAAATAATTTTTAAAAAAATTAAAAATTTTATTTTATTTTTAAAAAAACTACTACAACAATTCCTAATACCTTTTTCTTAGTCGGACTAAACCTCCATTGCATAGTTTAAGAAAAGTCAAGCATTTAATACATATCATATATAATAATAATTTTTGTTCATTGCTAATAATAATAATTTTTGTTTATTGTTAATCTGTGTCTTTTATATGAAAAAATATAACCACAAGCGTACAAAACAAGCTATAATTAAAACGGCAACGACCTTCTAAATTAAAATGAAAAATAAATAAATTATGACAGTATTTTAACAGTGTAATGGACGTGGGCCTTGCCTTCACGTCTTTAGATAAGCAGGAAGATGGCCCCCCAAGCACTATGAAAAAAATTAAACTCTCCTCAGCCCTTTTGTCTTTTTTTTCATTCTCCTCCGGCAGAAAAGCAAAACTCTAAAAAATATCAGCATGAGTGTATTTCTTTATATTTTAGTAGTTTTTGTGGTTATTATTTTAAAATAATAAATTTAAAAAAGTTATTAATCATAATGTTTTTTTAAAATTAAGTTTTTATCGCAATTTAAAATAAAAAATATGTTTAAATAATGAAAATAAAATAACTTATAAGATTATAATCAACCTAAATACATATTCAATCGCAATGCACTATAATGCCAAATAGAGTTTGAATCCCTCCATTCCAGCAAACAAAATAAAACCCAAACTGGTATGAGGTTATCAAAAACCACCTCAAAAATTTGCCCTGTCAAAGCTATTGCATGACCCAAGACCGGGTGAGACCCAACACTTACCTTTTCTTTTCTTTTGTGTAAATATATACAGCCAAGATAAAAAAAAAAAAAATCTAGGGGAGACCTAGCTATTAATATTTTTTAGCTATACTTTATGTGGACCCGCGCTACACCAAAAGACCATATTATTTTTTTCATAAAAAATAGTGTTTAGGTGTTGTAGGCATGTTTTTTTAAAAAAAAATCAACAATTCATGTTATGGACCCGAGTGAGTTAAATAAATTAGTTTTATTTTAATTAGAAGATAAAAAAAAACAATAATATTAAAAGGATAAAAAAAAAACGATTGCTATAACTTTGTAAAAAAACACTTTTTCAAAAAATAAAAATAATGTAATTCAATTTTCAGCTAATTAAATATTGAATGATGAAATTAGATAAAAAAAAAGAAAATAATAGACTGAGTCAACCTGAGCTAACATGACAAACATGTAACTTGGGTAATAAAGAGCGAGCTAACTCGGCTTTACCCATCAAACTCGCGATCCATGTCATGAAATCAGGATAATCTAATAAAAAATAAATTGAAGAAAACCATGAAGCCCATTAAAAAAAATATATCAATATCGAATGATGAAATTGAAAATGAAATAAGTAAAAAAAAATATTAACCCGCGTTAACTTTTCAAACTCGTGACCCAATTTATTAGACTAGAAGCACTGTACATGAAAAAACCTCGAAACTCAATCTTTAACAAATCAAATGTTGCAGGATGAAATCAGAAAAAAAATTCAATGGAAAAAAAATAATGAAGTTCAATTTTTCACGAAATTGGATTAAAAAAACAATAAAAAAAACACAACCCAAGTTAACCCGGGTTAGGATAACAAACATATAATCTTGGTAATAAAGGGCAAACCAACTCAAATTAACCTATTAAACTCGCGATTCATGTCATGAAATTGCGATAACTTAATAGAAAATAAATCAAAGAAAAATAAAAGCCATTTAAAAAAAAAATTCAATGTCAAAAGATAAGATCAGAAAAGAAAATGAGTAAAAAAAAGCAAAAAAAAGGATGTCAACTTGCATTAACTTTTTAAACCCGTGACCTAAGTTAGACTAGAAATACTATACATGGAAAAATCACGAAGCCTATTCTCCAACAAATCAAATATTGAAGGATAAAATCGAAAAAAAAATTTAATTATACAGAAGGATCGAAAACTAAAATTAACAATTAAAGGATCAAAATTGAAATAAGAAATAAATTAGAGGATAAATATAAAATTTTGATTTAAGGGTGAAATTGAAAAGAAAAAACACTTGAACATAAAGGACAAAAAAATAAAAAGAATGAGAACCAAATTAGAAAAAAGTAATATATCATAAAACTGAATTGAACGATGAAATCATAAACAAATAAAAATTATACAAAAGGGTTAAGAAAAAAAATAGAAATCAAAATAATAGATCATAAATTGGGATTAAAGGATGTAATTGAAAATAAATAATTTTTTTTTAAAATGATCAATAACAAAAATTAAAAATAAAAACATAAAAATCATAATTAAAATATAAATAATTAAGAGAACAACATTGAATTTTTAAATGGCTAACATGATTTTGCAAGGGTAGGAAAGAGAAAAAAAATTTTTTGTTGGTAACAATCCATCAAACAATCGCTATTATGCGCCACCCCAATAGAAAAAAGACGCTATGAAGATTCTAACATTATGACTTTAGGCCTACAAGAAGTGTTGCATACACTTTTGTGTCTCTCATGTACCAATAACCTTTTAATTTAAATAATTTTTTTATTACAAGATCAAATTGTCTTGAAACAATTTGATAATAATATAAAAATCAAGTCAAAAAAATTAAAAAGCTCTTAGATATAATTTTTTTTTCTTTTAAAGATAAATCAATTATTTTTACCATGCTTGATGAAGAAAGGCATAAAAAAAATCTCAATGTAAATTTTAGAAAATTTCACTTTTAAAATAATTTAATATTTTTATTGTGAAAATAAATAAAAAATATATCCGATCAATCTTATAATAACTTATGAACAGTGTAAAAGAACTAAACCCTTACACCAAGTCGTCGTTTTGTTTTTATTTAAAGGACAAAAAAAGTAATTATAGTGTAGCGGCAAATAGTAAAGTTTTTTGCCTTGGGTTTTAGTTTATTTTTTGGCTATATAACGGCTATTATTTAATTCCCAAAGCACGCAGAACGGAAGCCAAAATTCCTCTCATCCCGTCTTCCCCGCTTCCCCTCGCCCAATCTGCTGCTTCTTCCTAATCAACTCCAACTGAGTACTGACCTTCAATAGAAGCTTTTATTACATTCAATTTCAGGCAAGTTAACCTCTCATTTCTTATTCTCTCCACAGGTTTCAACACACAGTTTCTACACATAGATTTTCAGTTTGTTTTGTTAAAGGCTTAAAGCCCTTGTTTTATTGTGTGTGTGTGTGTGTGTGTGTGTGTATACATGAGTTGATACTACTTGATCTATGGTATCTCTGTATTCCGTTTTTTTTCTACTTAATTGAGTGACATGATGACATTTAGGGTTTTATTTTTAATGGCATGTTCACAAAATTTAGGGATTTTCTGTTGCAATTTAGGATCTAGGTACAGTGATGTTTGGTCCATGACATCTCCTACCCGTTCCTTTTTTATCAATGAGACCTTTTCATTAATAAAAAAAAAGGATTGCTGTAAAATCCAATTTATATTCATTGGGATATTGCAAAATCTAACAGCACAGTATTTTACCTTAGTCCCATTCATCTTGATCTCATAAGTGTTAAAGACTTTCTTGATTGCATTAATTTCAGCCAAATAAAATTTGGGGAATTTAGGCATTTTGTCAGTGTAGATAAACTGTCATGGTTGATCAATGGAACTGTTTTTTTAAGCTGGAAGTATTGGAGTTGGTTCTGGAACTCTTTTTTTTTCAGGTTGGATGCCCTAGAGTTGGTATTGTGAATGATCACCGTGTTTTTGTATTATGATTGATTATTTGGTTTTATTTTCATGATTAAGTTGAGTGATTTCTACATGTAATTTGGAATTTTTAGAAAAGAAGGAAACTTGTGCTGGTGAGGAAAAAATGGTGATTTGAATTAGTGAACAATAGATTCACTGCAGGCTGTTTTTTTTTCAAGTTGGTACTGAACTGGATAATGCTTTTTTTTTTCCAGTTTCCACATTTTCATTAATTTATTTTTATCAATGTTCCTTAATTTTATTATATCTACTTAGAGTTTGGTTTTGGCTAATAATAATATTATTAATTAAATTTGTTATTTATATACTTAAACAGATGAGTCTGGTAACGGATTCTCCAGTTCACTCTTCTAGTAGTGATGATTTCGCTGCTTTTCTTGACACGGAGCTTGATTCCAAATCCTCTGCCTCTTCGGCTAGTGATGACGAAGCTCCCAATCAACGCCATTCTGACTCTGCTGCCTCCTCATCACCAGATCAAGATAAGGAAGCTGAAGAAGATGATGACTCCGACTTTCAAAGCAAGAGGTAAGCCATTTTGGAGTTTTTAGGGTTTAGAAAGGAAACAACACTTTTATGCTTTGTTCGTGGCTTTTTAGGGTTTATTTCCAAATTAACTGAAGCTGGATTTAGTTGTAATTTCTTAATTAATTTGATTTATATTAATTGATGATACACAGGGTAAAAAGGTCTAAGGTGGAGACTGTGGAAATTGTGGAGGATGACGGGGGAACTACTTCTTTTGCGTCTCTAAAGCACAACTCAGGTAAAGTTTTTGTTTGTTTGTCGGACCTGGAATTCTCAGGCCCAGTAATCAGAACTATTGTTTTTCTTTGGGAATAGTAGCAAGTTTTCAATATTATATATCAACAACTTGTGGAGCTGTTTTCAGCTTTTCTAGTAAGGGTTGATTTAATTTTTTGTTATCCTAATTGCTTGAAAAATTAAATGTAAATCGTGAACTTGCACTAATATTTCACTGGAGAATTGTTCTTGTATGCAATCAGAATTATGAATAGGAATAGAGCATGTTTATTTTTGCTCACACAGACACAAAATCACAGTATATATAGAAGGAAGTCTCTGCATAGATGTGGCTTCAAATTTTATTTTAGTTTCTTTCCTTGTACTGAAATCCGGATAGCTTATGTTTTTTTGGTATAAAATTTCTGATAAAGATGAAACCATATACACATGTTTGCTAGCATTTTCTTGTCTCTCATTTTCTTCTCCAAGCTCAAATGATAAGGTAAAAAAAGTTGGCATAAATGTCTGTTTTTGCTTTGAGTTTCAATTTCATTTTACAACCATTTTATTGTGCTTAGCCTATTATTATAAAGAGGCAAAATGACTTTTAACCTATTTCATGCAGAGGCGTCAATCAGCAAGGAAATATGCACACATCCAGGATCATTTGGAACTATGTGTATTGTCTGTGGGCAATTGCTGGATGGTGAATCTGGTGTGACATTTGGGTATATACACAAGGTGCGCATTAGTTGAAATACTGAAAGTAACATCTAGAATCTTCAAGTTCTTGTTCTTTGAATACTATCCATCCTTGACGTAGCTGGGAGAGTTTTCATAATATTATAACTGCCCATTTGTTATCTTGAATTTTTCTCTATTACATTCTCATTGGGATTATAAAAGTTTCTCTTGCAGGGATTAAGGCTTGGTAATGATGAAATTGTTCGATTGCGCAACACTGATATGAAGAATTTGTTACGTCATAAGAAACTCTACTTGATTCTTGATCTAGATCATACACTGCTTAATTCTACCCAGCTTATGCATATGACCTTAGACGAGGAATATCTAAACGGTCAAACGGATTCACTGCAAGGTTTTTTCTGTTACCTGATTATTGAATTTTTTCCCTTGGTTGCATAGTAACTAATCTTAGGAACTCTTAATGTTTATGAGCTCTTTTAGAAAGGGGGAGACTGAAAAGAATCAAGAGTAGAACAAGTTATAATGTTTATGAGCTCCTTTAGAAAGGGGGAGACTGAAAAGAATCAAGAGTAGAACAAGTTAGCTGGGAGAGACTGAATCGTTGCCTTTTGTCTTGTCCAATGCTCTGTGATATGTAGAGTAGGTTGTTTGTAGTTTTGGATGAGCTTTGGGTAGTCTATGGAAAATGGAGAGCATGCGATTGATATATTACTAGGGTTATGGTAAGGGAGGGACCATGAACATTTGTGGACTTGTGCAATGTAAATGGGAGTATGGAGTCTTTGGATGAAGGGGGAACTCTGGAGTGTTTCCATATTTCTCTACTACAGGTATCTGTTTGTAAGATAGAATTGTTTTTTAACCGCACTAAGGAGCAAAGCTGCAGGGGTTCTACGTGGAGTTTCTCTAACAGACGCTTCATGTCATTGGCAGGCTCATGATGCCTTGCCTTGCCTATCATGTTTATCTATTAATCTCTGAAATAAGATTTTTTTCTTTTATCAAATAAGAAAAAAATATGCAAGAAAATTGGAGAAGGTGGTGCTGTAGAAGAAGATAATTTTCTTTGTGTCTTTAGAAGATGATTTAATATAAGGGGTCTTTATAAATGAAGATGTCAAGCAGATGAAAGGTCTCATAATATAAGGTCTTATCACATGCAATTTATCATGCCTTTATAATATAAGGTCTTAGCAGGGTCCTAAAAATTTCAATCTTTTCAAATGTCCAAAAAAAGGATAAGGTACAAGATCCATAAAATTCCATTCCTTTACTCCTTATTGAATCGAGAGGGTAACCTTTGCTGTGCATGGGCTGCTAATCTCGGTACCAAAAATTGTGGTGAGATTGGAACTTTGACCAGCTAAACCTATCCAAAGCCGTTTATGATGAGCCAATGACAACTGAGACCACATGTCCAGAAATCAATATCCATGGGCCACAGTGGCTTATGTCAAGCTCTTTTGTAATATCTGTATGTTTCCACTTTGAATTTGTAGATGTTGAATATATATTATTATAATTGATTATGCCTTCGATTGTGTCTCTGTCAACAAGTTTCTGAATTCTCCTGATGGCTAAAATTGTGCCAGAGGGAAATTTTATAGACATTACATTTAATTTAATTGTAACGTGACAAAGAGTCTCCTTTTAAGAATAGTGTTTTCCTGTTGGGGATATTATTGTAGATATACTTTTGCCAATCCTTTATGAGATGTAAGATAGATAATGGAATATTGCCACATGAAAAACGGTTTTTCATGTCCATGCTGTCCTTGAAATAATTAGAGTGCTCATTACTTTGTTTTTAGCCATTTTTTTTTATTTACTTTCACCATTGTGCGTTATTAATTTTTGTTTTCATATCTTATGCTTGTAACTTGGCCATCTCATTTTTGGACAAATTTGGTTGAATATGCATTCTTTGTTTTCATATCTTATGCTTGTAACTTGGCGATCTCATTTTTAGACAAATTTGGCTGAATATGCTTTCCTCTTTTGAAAGTCAGTGCATTTTACTGAATTTGTATTCATGCCAAATGAATAGATGTTTCAAAAGGCAGTCTCTTTATGTTGAGCTCCATGCAAATGATGACTAAGTTGAGGCCTTTTGTGCGTACGTTTCTCAAAGAAGCAAGTCAGATGTTTGAGATGTATATATACACTATGGGTGATCGGGCCTATGCATTGGAAATGGCCAAACTGCTTGACCCTGGAAGAGAATACTTTAATGCTAAAGTCATTTCACGTGATGATGGAACCCAAAGACATCAAAAGGGTCTTGATGTGGTCTTGGGGCAAGAAAGTGCTGTTCTAATCCTTGACGATACAGAAAATGTGAGTTCATGTGGCTAATATTAATTGGAGAGTTGCCTTTGTAATTAAAATTGAAGAGCTGTCATTTGAATTTTGGCTGTATGTTTCTGAACATGATTAGTTTTAATCAATTTAGGCTTGGATGAAGCATAAAGACAACTTGATATTGATGGAAAGATATCACTTTTTTGCTTCAAGCTGTCATCAATTTGGATTTAATTGCAAATCCCTTTCGGAGCAGAAGACTGACGAGAGCGAGTCTGAAGGTGCACTTGCATCCATTCTTAAGGTTCTACGGAAAATTCACCAGATCTTTTTTGAGGTATATCATTTTATCCCTTGTTTTTCTTAATAAAATTCTTATTGCTTGTTTCTTTTCAAAGTGTTATTGATAGGGAACCTTGTTGCAGGAATTGGAAGAAAATATGGATGGCAGAGATGTGAGACAGGTAAAAAGGCTAATGAAAATTGGTCTTGTTGAGCGCATTTTTCTTTGTTGTCGTGCTTCCCAATTTGAGGGAACCTGTATCTGCATCAAGTTTGGAATACATGCTCATGTAATGGATATCTTCAGGATATATGGACGACTTTTGCTCTATAAGATTGTGCTACTAATCAATTGGTTCTCGTCCAGTACTAAACTGAGTTTTGTCAGCCTTTTAGTAGATGTCAGTATTCCTTTCTTTTCATCCTCTATTTCCTAGGTAGATTAATTGTAGATCTAGGCCATTGAAAAAGCCATCTTGTATTTGTTGTATGCATGTGACTGTCAGTTCATAATTTTGACTTTAAATCGTCGTACTGGAACTATTTTGTGTTTCCAACTAGTCACGTTTTTTAACAAATTCAAAACGATTTTCTAGTTTTTGTTTTTGTTTTTGTTTTTGACACGGAATCCAGCATTAGCTATACGCTGCCTTTTGGTATCAGGTTTGTGCATCATCAGGATCACACTCTCTCTCTTGCCCTGCAGGTGCTCAAAACGGTTCGCAAGGATGTCCTGAAGGGATGTAAAATTGTATTCAGCAGAGTTTTCCCCACCCAATCCCAGGCTGATAATCACCACCTTTGGAGGATGGCTGAGCAGTTGGGAGCTACATGCTCAACAGAACTTGATCCCTCGGTAACTCATGTGGTCTCAAAAGATTCTGGGACTGAGAAGTCACATTGGGCCTCGAAGCACAACAAGTTCTTGGTCCAGCCAGGGTGGATCGAAGCTACCAATTATTTTTGGCAGAGGCAGCCCGAAGAGAATTTCTCTGTCAACCAAATTAAGAATTGATTACCACCATCTTCAACTTGTCTGGTCAGAATCTAACTAGTATCTGGGCACTGCATTTTGCAAACACTTCATAATTACTTGAACTTTACATAGAAACATGCCAATCACATCACAAGTTTTCAAATATTTGTCAAAGCTCCTACGATGAATTGAATGCTGAAGCATTAAGATTCACCCTTTGGATGCTGAAGGTTTGGAGCGAGGTTAGGGTGATGCTAGAGTTAAAACCCAGAAGTAGATGTTAATTACTCTTGGCAGGTGGGTGAGGGGTGATAACAGTCAATGTTATTGTCTAACTCTGAAACACTAACCCACGATGATAGATTTTGTAGGTGCACAAACTTTTGCCGACTTGTATATAATCTTTGGTTAGATCATTGAGCAGCATCTTGTAAGTGTACGAAATGATTGTTTGTCAACGTGCATCCTTTACATTTACGCAGAAACTTTTGACGAAAGTGGGAAAACAC
>Ga0307515_10024049_pt1 | contig 10636 bp, 9 predicted proteins | sample 17_EM_MG_FD_194513 | JGI IMG/M metagenome (GOLD analysis project Ga0307515, IMG submission 194513) | Populus trichocarpa ectomycorrhiza microbial communities from riparian zone in the Pacific Northwest, United States - 17_EM | ecosystem: Host-associated > Plants > Roots > Unclassified | place...
TTTAAAATATACCAAATCAACTCCAAATCACCCTAAATTTTATGTGCAATTACATTAAGGTGTCTTTAATGTGTCTGCAATTTTTAGTTGATTTATTAAGTCTAGATAGGTTTTTGAGTTTTATTTTACTTACTAATTATATTAGGGTTTTTTTTTTTTATATATATATCTTGAGACAATAACTTGTTAATTATGAACAATCTTATGTCAGAATGACCCTTGTTTGTTATCATACTCAATAACTATATTATTTAGTACAAGGATTTAATTTATGTAATTTTTTTAGAACATAGGTCTTGGTGTCGTGTTGTTGAGGATTGTTTTTCCTAATTAATTTGTTATTTGTCTAGTTTTCTGTTTTAAATTTGTCTTAATTAGATTTTAGTTTTATTTTATTGTAGTATTCTATGAATGTCTGAATCTACTAAAGAAGAGATATATCATTGAATTAAAAGAGTCTTGAGATTCACATCATCTACTCAAAGATCATGCGAGCAATTAGATTATTTTCCACTACATCATTGTATTCTCGAGCATTGCATACTGCCCTGTAACCTAGTCCACCAACAAAGCTAGAAGAGAAAGAGATGGAAACAAATAACCAAACTTGCAAGGAGATGGCAACACCAGCTCTCGACCAGTAACTTCTTTGATTATATATCTTTAAATTAAAGTTGCTTCTGAACATAAATTATGAATGATTCATCTTTTACCAACTTTTCTTGGTTTTGCTGGTGAAGATCCAAACAAGCATCATAATAAGTTTCATGTAGTATGTTTAAACATAAAACCAATTGAAAACTCTAGAAAGAAAAGTAAAGTTGAGAGCTTTTCCATTCTTTTTAGGGAATAACATGAATGAGTGGTTGTATTATCTACCATCTAACACATTACCACGTGAGATGAGATGAAATTAGCACCAAGAAATGTGAGATGAGTGGGTGTGATGAGTGGTTGTTTATGCCCTTGGTTTTTAATATGACGATCGATTTATAATAGCTTAATGACCAATCAAAATTAGCATCAAGAAACGTGAATGAGGTGGGTGTGACATCTATTATTGAGCAGCAACTTGCTAATCTTACTTCTCAAGTTCAATAAATGGTCATAACTACTATTAAATAATCAAGGATGTGTGGAGTTTGATCTTTGGTAAGCCATTTAAATGATATATGTCCATCTTTGCAAGGGGATAATTTGGACCAAGCCAATGCTTTAAAAGGGTTTCAAGGGTAACAAGTATTAAAAAATTAAAAATATTATCATTTCTTTAACATTTACAATGTTGGATAAATAGATCATCTTAATTTTAACTATTAAAAAAACCATCAACAAGTTACACCTAATGCTAATTTCAATCATCCAACGGGTTTCAATCAACCATGACCACAATCCATCCCTTAAGCTCGAAGTATGTATCTAAAAGATATAGTCAAGTCTTTGGCTACCACATCCTTATAATTTTATAAAAAAGTAAGAACAACTATAAAGAATTTGAAAAACCAAGCGAGCAATTGTCTAGTATCATGGGAATAATTAAAGCACAAGGACCTGGAAAGCTTCCTTCCCAAACTATGATCAATCCAAGAGAAAACGATAATGTTATGACCTAAGGAGTGGGAAACAACTTGAGGACCTACTAAAAGCACCAAAGAGGGTGATGGGTGAGGGAATTAAGAATAAAACAAAACAACTAGAAGGCTTATCTCTTGACGAGAATGAAAGTCATCCATCATAAAAAAATACTCCAGCCATTAAAGGTGTCGTTACTTAAAGGAATTTTTAAGGTTCCTATTTGTACTAATGTTTATTTTCCACCTTGTCCAAACAAGTTTTCAAAGTCTAAGAATGAGGAATATGAAAAAAAGATTTTTTAAAAAAATTACCAAGTTCAAGTCAATGTATCTTTTTAGATGCCATTAAGCAAGTACCATGTTATGCAAAGTTCCTTAAGAAGTTGTACACCACTTAACACAAGCTAAAGGGTGATGAGATTATAAATATGGGGGACAATGTATCCTCTATTTTGCAAAGAAAGATTCCTTCAAAATATAAAGGTCTAAAACGTTTCACTATACAATGCTCAATCAGTAACACCAACTTTGAAAAAGCCATGCTAGATTTAGGGGCGTCTCTTAATATCATGCCTTAATATATTTATGCTTTTTTAAATTTAGGTTCATTTAAAGAAACTATTGTAGTTATTCAACTCGTTGATCAGTCTAATACATATCCAAATCCAAATGGAGTTTTGGAAGATTTTTTAGTGCAAGTAAATAAGTTAGTCTTTCTTACTAATTTTTATATTCTTGATATGAAGAATGACCCATACTTTAGGTTAACACCATTAATTCTATGAAAGCCATTTATAAAAGCTGCCAAAACCAAAATAGATGTTCATGATGGAACCTAACAATGGAGTTTGATGGTGAAGTTATACATTTCAATATCTTTGAGGTAATAAGGTATTTAAGTGATTTACATCCTTGTTTTTTAGTTGACATACTTGATTCTTTAGTGTAATAACTCTTTGAGTTAACTAGTAACGATGCTTTGGAAACTATTATTAATAAGAGCCTTGAGTTAGAAGATCCAAAAAAGCTAGGGGACATGCAATTATGTTACAATATAAAGGATGTTATGGAATCTTTAAAGTCTTTTCCAAAAGCTTTAAAAAGGTATAATGCTTATTTTATTCTTTGCCTTTATCTAATAAGAAACTTTTATCTTCTATGATAGAAGCCCCCACCTTGGAACTTAAGCCTCTTCTTTAGTGATGTAGCCAAGCTTGTGAATACTAAAGGTTTCAAGCATTTAGATGAGGATCTACAATAATTAGATAGGGATCCGTCATAGACAAACTATATGAATGACCTAACTAATGGTTTTTATAGACCAGTGAGACAAGTTTAAGCTTAAGAGAAGGTTTGGTCATTCCAAATCAGAGTAATGGCTTAAAAAGACCAAATAAGATATTCATTGTTGTATCGGGCTCAAAATGTTCCAATCGATTCTATAAGCAGTTTTCTTTTAAAAAATGGCTTTGCATTGATTGGATTGTTGGATATTATAAAATTAGGTCTAAAAGATGTTATTTGGGCAAATTTTGGTATTTTCCTTGATTTTTTATTTTATTTTGGATTTTATGTTAATTTCCTTTATGCTTTTGGATTTTGATTTATTTTCTAGTGAAGATAGGGTTTTCTGATCTATTTAAAGACCTTGTAAATCTTAAGGAGGAAGATATTATTAGACTTATATTTAAAATAAAATTATGAATTTAGGGTTCACATTTACAATCATTTTTGTTCTCTCATAAAAAATCCATCTTTTTTATGTTTGTTTGTTGTCATTCTAGCTTTTACCTGCATCATTGAGCAACTTAAATATATGTACTTAGGTGAGGGAGACATTTATCCATGATTAATACAAAAAACCCCACAACTTTTTAAAAGAAAAAACTAAAATAGCTATTGATTAGACAATAACTAACATAAAAGAGATTAGTCTTTTATGTGCATGCACTTAGAATAAAGGAAAGTCAACTAGAGAAGCTCAATGTCGATTACAACCTCCTATGATAAAGGTTGTGAAGAAAGAAATTCTAAAATTTCTAGATGTTAGTGTGATATACTTTATTTTAGACAACAAATGGGTTTACAGGTGTAAGTTATTCCAAATAGATTCAACATTACTATGGTAAGAAATAATAAAAATGAGCTAGTACCAACTCATATCCAAACTGGTTGTTGGTGTGTATTTTTTTTTATCTAAAACTTAACTCTACTACTCGTAAAAGTTATTTTTCTTTACCATTTATTGATTAAATGTTAGAAAAGTTGGTAGGTCATATCTATTATTGTTTTAATCAGATCATGATTGCATTAAAAAACTAAAAGACAACTATATATCATTTGGCCTTTGCAATGCCTCAATGACTTTTCAATGATGTATGATGAATATATTTTCAGATTATATTGAAAACACTATAATGGTTTTCATAAATGATTTTAGTGTATACGGTGATTCTTTTGATAAATATTTAGATAACCTTACCCTTGTTATTAAATGCTTCATGAAAACTAATCTTGTGTTTAAGTAGGAGAAATGTCATTTCGTGTTTGATTAAGGTGAATTTTTATTCCATATCATGTTTACTAGGGGAACACAAATAGACAATTCTATGATAGATCTTGTACGTTCTTTGTCACTTCCCATAAATACGAGAGAGGTTCATTCATTTCTTTGACAGGTAAGTTTTTATCAAAGATTTGTTTAAGGTTTTGTAATTGCAAAACCTTTATACCAATTATTATAAAAGAAGGTATCACTTGATTTCAATGAAAAATGCAAGGAAGCATTTGGGAAGCTTAAAGAACTATTAACCTTAACTCCAATTATCCCACCACCTAATTAGAGTCTTTCATTTGAGTTAATGTGCGATATGAGTTATTATGTTGAGAGAGTAATTTTAGGGTAGAGAGTTGGCAAGCTTCCTCATTATCATTCATCAAGAACCTTGAATGATGCACAACATAACTACTCCACAACTGTAAAAGAGCTGCTAGCAATTGTTTTTGCTTAAAAAAAAATTCATTCTTATCTAATTAGTATTAAAGTAACTATATTTTCATATCATGCAACTATTAGGTATTTGCTCACTAAGAAAGATGTTAAACTGAGATTTATTCAATGGATACTTCTCTTATTAGAATTCAATTTAGACATCAAAGACAAGAAAAGAAGTGATAATAAAGTTAACAACCACCTTAGTTGCCTTATTTATAATGAAAAAGCTTTTCCATTAGATGAAAACTTTATGGACAAGGAACTATTTTCCTTGGAGATATTGGCCCCTTGGCATATTGTGAACTATTTAGTCACTTAAAAGATAGATGATCCAACTCATGCTTAAAAGAATATGCTAAAAAGATTGTAAAGCAATAGGTATGGAATGATCCGTCTTTATGGAAACATCTTGTTAATAAAATGATAAGAAGATATGTATCTAATTATGAATTCTTATCTATACTAACATTTTATCTTTTTTTATACATGTGATGGATATTTTGGAGCAAAATAATGGCTTTTAAGTTACTTAAAAGGATTTTATTGTTCTACCTTATTTGAAGACACATTCTTTTTTTACAAGTCACGCGACTGTTATCAATAAATAGGTAACTTAGATGCACAAAATCAAATGCCTCATATAACCATACTAATTGTTGAAATCTTTGTGGTTTAGGGCATTGATTATATAGCTCTTTTCTTTCTACATATGATAGTCTCTGCATATTTCTTGTTGTTGATTATGTGTCAAGATGAGTGAAATCAAAAGCCATCTAAATTAATGATTTTAAAGTGATTATACATTTTGTGAAGACTAACATTTTTGTGAGTTTTAGAACACCAAGAGCTATAAAAAGTGATAAAGGGAGCCATTTTTGCAATTGATCATTTGAAGCTTTGCTTAGGAAATATAACATTACATATGAGATTACCACATCATATCACCCATAAATTAATGAGAAATTTAAAGTGTCAAATTGAGAGTTCATGTCTATTTTAGAGAAAACTATAAATCCTAATGGGAAGGATTAAAGTGTACGCCTTAATGATGCAATTTGAGCATATAGGACAACATTTGAAATACCAATTGAGATGTCATCATTTTAACTTGTGTATGGTAGGTAAGTCATATCACATTTTGGTTGAATTAGAACACAAAGCATTTTGGAATGTGAAACAATGTAATATAGATATGAATGATGCAAGTGAACAAAGAAAACTTTAACTAAATGAGCTTGAGGAAATTAAAAATAAAACTTATGAGTGTACAAGGACTAATAATGTAATATTCCAGTTTTTCATAGCCACAATTGATGGTAAATGTTTTTTTAGCCATTACATTCTTGATACTTCTCACAATAATATTCCAGAAATTAGTAGATATGTCCCATTCATTAGTATGGTACAATACACATATGATTGTGTAAACCAACATCTCCATAAAAGTGCTAAATGTACATACCCACAACATCATATTTACATATCCATAAGTTTGCATCATATCATAGTTACATATTACTACCATTACGAGTTTATACAAAAGTGTCGGACAACAATTACACACTTAATACATTCGTTCATACAAAATACATAATAATTTAAACATTTGAATACACACTTTTTAAAAAAATATATGGATCCGTGGAACGGGTCTCCTACGCACCTTGATAGTGTGATGTTCTTGTTACAAAAGCAAAAAGGATACTGTAACAACCCGACTTTTTTATAGCAAAAATCAGTGGAATTTTTTTTTTGTAAGTCGTTACGTTCTCGATGCTTTTCACAATATTATTTTGTGAATTTATAAATGCATTCCATTCATTAGCAAGGCACAACCCACATAGGGTAATGTAAATCAACATCCCATAAAAAGTGACAATATGCATCCCCGCAACGGTATCTAGGGTTTATTGTAACAAAATTCATCTCGTAGTATAGTGCAATACTCATGTGATTTTACATTACAACATTCTCATAAAAGATAATATCACATACATTCATTCACCACATCATGTTTACAAGATCGTACTTTCACATCCATATTCCATTACAATTTTTGATATAAGTCTTTACAAAAGTGACGAAAAACAAATGTTCAACTAGTTTGTTCCTTCTTATCAAATACATAACACCTAAAAACATACTATTATATACCACCTTTCAAAATATATGAACCTGTGGAACGAGCTTTATTACGCACCTTGATTGTGTGATGTCTCTGTTAAAAAAATAACATGGATACAAGAATTGTAAATAATCTAAACATGTTTATAAACAACTAGAAGAACGTTATCGTTACTTTTTGTTATAACCTGAAAATGAGGATATTATTTCATTTACTTCTCATATGCATTGTACAATCCTAAAAACATACTTTTATATACCACTTTTTCAAAATATGTGAACCCGTGGAACTGATTTTCCTATGCACCTTGATTATGTGATGTCCCTGTTAAAAAAACAACATGGATACAAGAATTGTAAATAATCTAAACATGATAATAAACAACCAGAAGAACGTTATCATTGCTTTTCGTTATCAACTGAAAATGAGTACATTCTTTCGTTTAAAACCCAGTCATCCATCTTAGATGCCATTAGTTGAAGCTAATCATCAACGCAACCCAACCATCCATCTAGGATTCCATTAACCAAAGCTAATTATCAATTCATCCCGGCCATCCTCTTAGGATGCCATTAGCCAAAGCTAATCATCAATCACAACCCAGTCATCCTTTTTGGATACCATTAGCACAAGCTAAGCATCAATTCATCTCGGCCATCCCCTTACGATGCCATTAGCCGAAGCTAATCATCAAATACAACCAGATCATCCATCTCGGATGCCATTAGTCGAAGCTAATCAACAACTCAAATCAACATTTCATAATCGGTTTAACATTCATCAACAACTCAATCCACATTTCATAATCGGTTTAAAATTTATCAACAACTCAATCAACATTTCATAGTCGGTTTAACATTCATCAACAACTCAATCAACATTTCATAATCAGTTTTAACATTCGTCAACAACTCAATCAACATTTCATATTAGGTTTAACATTGGTCAACAACTCAATAATATATCGTCCTTAAACAAGTCATTTCAGAACATTAACATTATAAAAGAAAAAGGTGGAAACCACCTACCTATTCCTCCCGTGAGGTGTCTTTGCCTGGTCGAAAGTCCAATCCCGGTCGCATCACCTAACACATCAATGGTCACAAATCAACACATTTGCATTATGAAATCGCATCACTTATCACCATATATATTTCAAGAATCCATATGTTTACATTCAAGTATTCCATAAATTACACAATCATACAATGAATTCATTAAAGGCATTTAAGTCAATTCTGATATGGAAGTCCATCACGGAACATCAATAGCGAAAACTGATTCGCTAGTGGCACATAAATTAGCAGCGAAAACTGGTTTGCTGGTAACACATCAATCCGCAATGAAAACTGGTTCGCTGGTGGCACAAAATTCAGCACTATTTCGCTGGTGACATATAAATCGGCAGCGAAAATTAGTTGCTGGTGGCACAGAAATCGGCAGCGAAAACTGATTCGTTGGTGACACAGAATTCGACAGCAAAAACTATTTTGCTGGTGGCAAAGAATTCAGCAGCGAAAATCGATTCGCTTGATTCGTTGGTGACCTAGAATTCGGCAACAAAAACTGATTCGTTGCTGACACAAGAAATCATCAGCGTATATAGTCTATTGCTTATTTGGAAATCATTGACAAAAACTAAGTCGTTGTCGACCTAGAATTCATCAACGCAACCCAGTTCTACGGTTGCCCTTGAAATCGTCGGCATGCATAGGCCTCTGCTGACTTAGAAATCGTTGAGGAAAACTGAGTTGTTGCCAACCTAGAATTCGTCAATGCAACCCAGTTCTACGGCTGACGCTGAAATCATCAACGCACACGTCCTACTGTCAACATAGAAATCATTGACGAAAACTGAGTCATTGCCGACTCAGAAATCATCAACATAACCCAATTATCAGTACACATATGCTGCTATCAACGCAAAAATCATTGACGCAATCCATGTCGCTGCCGACCTAGAATTCGGCAGCGACAGTCAAGTCATTTCTGTCTTAATCTCTCCATCATTTACGCATAAGGTTTACGCTAGGCTTTCCCCTTATCTTATAACACTCCTAAACCGAATTGAACATAGACCATAGCCAACCACATTCAATATATCACAAGTATAATCACATCAACATGCCACAATTCATATCATCATTCACTTCATCCATATTCATGTAAATTTATCAAGCTCATAAAAAATCAAAGCATGAACACAAATATAATTTCAGTTCCAGCACAAGGATGTTCCTAGGAGTCCAACAAATCACAATCCAAGCATTTTCATCATTCCATTTCTTATCTCATACAAATTCATCAATCATTTATGAGAGTTAAGACATAAACATCAATTTAAATTCTATTTTAGCTTCTGCATGTCCTTTAAGGCTTAACAACACACAATTCTACACTCATACTCATTTCATCACCTTTTCATATAGTTTCTTCAATCATATATGTAAAATTCAAGGCATTAACATAGTCAAGCAATTTTGTTTTCTGGTTCCAACATGTTTTTTAGGGTTTAACAAGTCATTCTTCATGCATTTCCTCTTTTTTGCATAATATTTTCAATCACACATGCAGAAATTAGGTCATTAACATACACCTGGATTCTGTTTTAGGTTCAAGTATGATTCTAAGAGTTCATCCAAATTATAATCATGCATTTCATCATACAAATTCGTAATCTGCCCAGCCTATCATCTAGTTGACCCTCCTTATAAGTTTATTCATTCAATATCTTCCATATGTATTCAGATTTCTTTTGTAAAAACCTGCACTTGTGTCCTTTTGTTCTTTATCTTACTTTAATCTTTTCATATTTTTGTTGAATTTAGAGTTAGAGGTGTAAGAACCTTAGCTAAGCCCTTGAGGTTTTCTTCTATTTTTTTATCCGAAGTTCCAAGAAACAAGTAATGAGGTGATGTTCCTTTTTTTCCCGTACGATCTTGGGTAGTCTTAGGAAGGTTTCTTATACAGTTGTTCTTCTTCTTCCTCTTTACCTTCGATTTTCTTCCTTTTTTTCTCTAGCTGCACCAGCCAGCCTCCTATACTCCTCCTTCCATGGTTTCAGCCAACGATGTTTTCCTCTAGCTCTTCTTTCTCTCTCACGCCTAAGGAAGGCACATGCAACTGGGGTTTGGTTTTGCTTTTTTTGGAAAAGAGGAAAAGGAGTAAGATTATGCAGGTGTACACATGCAGCTACTGCAGTCATTTTTGGAAAGAGGAAGGGTCACCTTTCCTCTCTCTTTTGTATTTATACCCCCTATTAAATGAGGTGGGGTGTTTGGGTGCTGAAAAAGGTTGTTCTTATCCTATTTTTGGGTTATCCTGGGTTGGTTTCTATTCCAATTCTCCCCTAGGATAGGCCAACCCTCTTTCTCCAGGATTTGCTCTAAGACTGGCCAGTTTATACCCTTCAATTCTTCCTAATATTGGTCGGCCCAAAGACTAAATTTTTTGTTAGGTTTTACAAAATGCATGGATTTGTCAGCACATACAACCGCCGTTGACTCAGAAATCATCAATGAAAACTGGGTCACTGTCGACTCAGAAATCGTTAACAAAAACTGTTTCCACAACTGACGCATGGATTTGTCAACACTCATAGCCCTTGTTGACTCAGAAATCATCAATGATAACTGAGTCATTGCAGACTCAGAAATCATCAACGAAATCTGTTTTGCTGCCGATCAGAAATCAACAATGAAAACTATGTCCCTATCGATTAAGAAATCGACAGTGACGATAAAGTTGTTTTTTGCTTTATTTTTTTTTGTTGGGTGTTTATAGATACAAGAATTATAAATAATCTAAACATGATAATAACCAACTAGACAAATGTTATTGTTACTTTTCGTTATCAACTTAAGTGAGTACATTCCTTCATTTACTTCTTATGTGCATAGTACAATCCTTATTATTTCGTCAATTGTGTTATCCTTACTTGTA
>Ga0307515_10024050_pt1 | contig 10636 bp, 2 predicted proteins | sample 17_EM_MG_FD_194513 | JGI IMG/M metagenome (GOLD analysis project Ga0307515, IMG submission 194513) | Populus trichocarpa ectomycorrhiza microbial communities from riparian zone in the Pacific Northwest, United States - 17_EM | ecosystem: Host-associated > Plants > Roots > Unclassified | place...
AGTAGGCCTATAAATACTAAGATATATAACTGTTGCTAACTTAGTCCTATCTATTGGTGTAGGGTATATATAGATCTACAAATGCCCTTTATACATAACCGCTTAAACTAGTACTAATATAGATATAGCCCAACGACTAGTTCTATACCTTTAATAATACATTTACTTAGGATTTTATTAAAAGCTTGCCGTCTAGCATACTACTAAGCTAGCTTACCCCGGTTTAGTATTATGCCTACTATAGTGCTATTGTAGCTAGTAGCTTTAATATTAATCTTTCTAAAGTCCGTGCTGCTAAAAAAAATTATTAGCTCTATACTCTACTTCTCTATATACGTAAACACTACTGCGATAATAATAAACTATATATCTAAATAGTTAGAAAACGGCCAGCATTAAAAATAGGAAAGGGGCGGCTATATATTCTCTCGTTATATTCTAATTTAGGTTAGTGTCTTTAACTCCTTATATACACTAGGCAGGGCCGTTACTTACTACATATCTTTATATATAAAATATTTAGCTAACCCTAATAACAGCATTTAGATTAGCTTTCTAGTCTTACCTAAAGCTAAAAGTCCTATATAATTTACACTACTTCGCGTATAGCTTTATTAGTATAACGAGTCCTATAATTATAATAAGCATAATATTAGATCTAATACAGAATTACCAACAAGACTCCTCTATATTGGTAATCCGGATAATCTGGATTATAATCCTAATGTCTTACGTCTTAATTATACTACGTAAATAGATAAAGGAAAATACGTTACTATATCCTATTACTAGGGCAAACTTCTAACTAAAGATAAGAAACAATTTTATATAACCTAGGATAACATTACCTAACAGCTAAGAGGATTTAGTATCTCTAACCTACCAAAGACTTTCTAGGACGCTATTAAAGTGACTTAAGAACTTCGCGTACTATACCTTTAGATTAACTTACTTTATATAATCTAATATAAGAATAATAAAGAAGATTAGAAACACGAATCTGGGCGTATAAAAAAGGTCTTCTCTTTAGCTTACTATATAATTGCTATAACTTCGGCTGTCTATTTAAAAGTGGGATTTCTTAAGCGGAACGTAAGCACTAAATATGTCCTTATTTAAGATGCCTTAGGTAAGCAATTCTATATCTATACTGGTGTAGATAATTTTAACAACGATATAGAAAAGGCTCAGCTTAACACGCGAGCATAGGTAATATAAGAAAGGGTTTTATCTTAACAAACTATCCATTTTAGTAACAATTAGATATACTAGGAATATAGTAAAGAGGTTTACTACAAAAACCTTACTAGACTAAAAAGGTAAGACTTAAGCACTATCTAATAGACCAACATCTTCCTAACTTAGATATTTTGCTCCTTAGCTTACTTTAAAAGAAGTTCTTTATACTTAATCCAAACTTCCTAAACCGGCTTCTTAGGTTAGGCGACTAACGTACTATAGAATTCATTTACTTTCTTTTTAAGGATTACTTAAAGCGTAACCTTATAGAGAAGATAGATAGAGCTATTACAATATCTAGGTTAGAGGCCCGTATTATAGGCGCTTTAAGGTGCTAAAGTAGATATAGTATCTTTAAGCGGTACCTTTACAGGAATCTCTTATAGTAGGCGTTTAATAATAAGATGGGGCGGATTAAATACCCTACCTAGAATATGCTATTATAGTTATAGATAGCATATAATAGAGGCATTTAGTTTATAGACATCCTTTTTAGCATAGTTAATTAGATTAATAACCTCCGGTTTAATAAGGAGCGTAAATCTACACTAATTACCGATATAGGGGAGTTTTAGGATTGTATAATGGAACCAGATAAGAAATATTATACTGTTTTAGATTTCTACAGAATAAAAAGAGGATGGATATAGTATAATATTAAGGGCGAGAATCCTTAGAAAGAACGATGCGTTATTACTAGAAGGAGGTCTAAAATAAATAGGGATAGATTGGAGGTTAAGGAGTTCTATATATTAGTTATTAAGCCAACTAGTATAGATGGCGAGTATAGAAGGGTTGGAGTTAGGCTAATTTAGAGTAACTACGTAGTAAGACAGAGGCTTAACGTGTGAGTCGTGTAAACAACTTTATACTAGAGAATTATAGCGGAGTAACCAATACATATATAGATTTAATGTCAAATTATAAGGCATGGTCTATATATTGTGGTAGTATAATTCGGCCCCTTGGATTTAACATTTAAATTAGGTAGAGTCTTTAATAAACTTAGGCAGACGGAACTAACGGATAGATAAACATCTTCTTCTTAAATATACTCTTTTCTTCTCTTTTTACTAACTGCTTTACTACTAATTACTTCTAGCTTTTCTACCAACTAGTTCTGACTGACTATATCTATAAGAGCCTGTACCTTTCCACAATATAAGCTCCATCTACCTATAGTGTTTAGTTAGGGCTAGGACGATCTATACGATTATACATTAGGCAATAATAACACACTTTATCTTTACGTAGCTGTCTAAGCATAGCGTTTGGCTATTCTAGGTAAAGCTTACTGCTAAGACTGCTGCCTAAGGTAAGCCTAAGTAGTTTTGCTACGCGCTCGGCTGTGGGGCTACCATCTACTAATACCCGCACTTTTAGGACGGGTTTAGAAGCAGAATAATTAGCGGTATTTATAGCAGATAATTAAAGCGTAAAATACTTTAAACTCGCCCCTACTAGCAGGGAGGGTGGCCGAGCCATACCGACCAGACCCTTATTAAGATGGCGAGATAGAGGGAATACGAATAAAGTGCAGATGGAAGGTTTTAGTAAATGCTAACTAGGCTAAGTGGCGGTTAAATCCTAGCTACGTGTGGCGGAGTAACTCCTGGCTCTGTAGCTAAGAAATCACTCTCTATAAAAAGTCCAGAACGTTATAGCTAAATAATTTAATATTATAATAAGGAAGCGGGAATCGGTGCCAAAGTGCCTATTCTAAGTAATTTGGTCTGGAGGCGTCTCTAATCTTTTGCGCTTCTTAAGCCCAGGAGCAATTAAATGCTTGCTAAGTAATTCTAGCTGTTCTACCATGGTCTCCGCTGCATTAAGGTATGCGCAGAGTTATTAAGTAGAGACAACTAGTTCTCAATCTTTATCTCCAATCTTATTATATGCAAGTTCTTTATAAGTAAAGTCTCTTAGCTAAAGTCATAGGCCTAGGTAATTGGTAGGGTTTCCTTAGTCGTCACGGAACGCCTATAAAGAATATCAGAGTAAAGAAAAAAGAGTAGTGTCTTAGAATAGGGCATACATTATCCGTAACTTCTTAAACCACTCTTAACTTATTCCCATTAACAGTATTAACTATATAAGTTTGCTATACCAACAACGTTGCCTTACGCGACCTTCTTACCGTATTTAATGTCTAGGCCAACAATAATTTACACGCTAGCATTCGAATCTAGAAGATAATCTTTGGCTAGCCGGCCTAACTTCTTCCTTTTCTATAAATATGCGACTTTAATTATAACCCCAGGGTATCATGCATCTTTATACTAAAAAAAAGCATCCGGCTTATATTTCGATATTATGCCAGGCAGAGCGTTGTCAACTTAAAAATAAACTTTTACTAACCCCTTTAGTTCCGCCGTCTTAGCGCCAGCACTCCGCCTAATATGGATCTTCTTCTCTAAGAAGACGCTAACGTACTAGAAGGCCTTCGTAACCTAATCTCGCTGCGAGTTATACAAGAGGGCCGCCTTACGGTCCCTAGTACTGCTCTTAATTAGGCGTATATTATGCTAAGCGCCTACTAAAGTCCGGAAATGGCTTAGTACTAAAATCCCAGCGGTATAGGAAATAGAAAGCTAGCCCGCTAAGCATGTAAATAAGTGGCCTCCTATTCCGCAGGGCCCCAATAGTCTTAAGGCGGCTATACTGGTTCTGCTTACCTGCGCGCGTAGTAAATATTAAGGGCATATAGCGCGTGGGGCCTTTACCTTTAAATTTAAAGGTAAATAGATCCGAGATCTTAGCAGAGCATCTATCGCCGCCGCGGGTAAGCATATAGTGGCCTAGCAGGATATTAATAAGCGTGCGGAAGTATAGGGACGAGACGACGCCCCTAGCCCAGAGCTCGCGGCAAACGCCCTAAAACTCGTCCTCGGTATAGCCGTCAAGGAGGGTATCTCTACCCTTATCGGCGAACTGCTCTTTCTCACGCTGCGTGCCCCTCCGCTATAGCGTCTTCAGGTACTCCCTAATACTATTCTCCCGCGGAGACGGGTGGCTGTTTATTCCTATAGCTTTCTATATTTAATAGAGGTCTGTTAAAGCGGTAATATAGCCGCGAACTAACCGCCACAAGAGCCGCGTCTCCTCTTAGGGTACGTTATTATTGGCTTTATAGCTCTTCCCTTTTAAGGGCTAACCTACAACCCCCTTAACGAGGAAGAGAAGTAGAAAGGAAAATGCAGGTATATCTAACAATTGTAAGCTTATAAGAAGTTACTATAAGTAACGTGCATAAAAGTGCATAAAAGAGACCGTATCTATAGTACATAGAGTGCTGCCATCTTAAGAAAGAGCTATTCGTCGGGATGCCCCGCTAAGCCCGATTAAGACTTATGCTACCTAAGTAGAGCCAAAATTGGACCCTTTTCTATTAGACAGAGTTAAAATCCGGATTTAGGCTTTAAATTAGGTTTATATATGTCCTAATAAGGGAACGGGGCATACTAATATTAGGGTGTGGTCTTATATAAATTGCTAATATTCCTATCCTATGCACTATTAAGGTGCTCCTTTTATTATGGCCCGTGCGCGAACACTAAAACATTAATACGCGTCTCTATATAGCTTCTTATTGTAATTAAACCACTATAATAGGCTGTAAACGTTCTTCTAATAATGCAGACCTTGTTTAACCTAGAGTCGAATTATATATTAAATTTAAGCTTTATTACTACAATATTGGGTTATAATTAATTGATTAAATCTATAACTTTATTTTGCCAAGACTTGATTAAATCTAGAGCCTCTAGTTGGCTTAGGAAAAGGAGCACCTTTTATAACGGCGTATGGGATAGCCTAAGAGTTACAAAATTCCACCTTTCCTTTTACATTTATAATGCACTATTTATATCCTTCTAGTCGGCCTTATGGTCGCAAATGGGAATAAAGTCAGTAGGTATTAGTGAGATACCTTATAAATATTGTGTGCATATTTTATGAAATGCATTATCCCCTCTAGCTGCGTAGAACATTTAGGGTGGTAACATTTAAATTCTCCCTAATACTTAGGGTGTCGGAAATACCCTTCTATATATTTTTTAAGGACATCTTTTTGCGGTCTTAGGCGTATTCTTTCTTTATACGTGAACCTATTATTGCCAATATAAATAAGGCACACCGCGTAAGGAAGTGCTATAGAAAATGGGCGTGTGTAATAAATAGCTTTAATTTCGTCGGGCTCTGCGGTAATCCGCTTTTGTTTTAGGGTCTTATTACTTTAACTCTTTCGCGAAATTTCGTTTGAGACACGCTCCGAGCTATATATGGCTTTCTTTTACTTACTTACAAGAGATAAGTTGGGGGTATTAAAGAGAACAAAATCTACATTCTTTCGTTTTAATATTTTGCGCTAAGGCATTTCTTGTTAATGGCATAGTTAAGCTAAGGCTTAGATGAATTTAACACGAGCGTTATCGTTTTTAAATGGCTTAAACAGCATACTAGCAATAGTGGCCCGCTCTTAAATTTTAAATTCAACTTATAGCAATATTAGCACCTCCGTTAGACCCTTCCCACTAAGCTACTAGGCGATTTTAATCGTATCGGCTAAATTATGGAAGTTGTAAATAGCCTTATTTAATTGTTCCCGATGCAATCTTTAATATATTATACTAATCTTCCGTTTAGTATCTTTATATTATTAATATAAGTCGGTTTCTATGGCCTTGGTAGTAAGCCGGAAGCCTGCATTACAGATTTGGTTTTTATGCTCTTCTCACTCGCTACAAAGCTTTTTAAGCTCAGGGTAGTTCCGGAGTTCTTTGACCTAATCGTCACTAAACTTAGTAGGTGCGCGTTAATCTTATAACAGGCCTATTCTTGCAATAGATTCGATAAGGAGATCTTATAAAGGACTTCTAAAATAGATGCTTTGGTAATCGCGCGCAATATGCGTGGGTATGTAGTACTTTTCGTAAGTGCTACTAAGATGGCCTATGGTCTGGTTACGCTCTTCTAGAGAGACATTATCTATCTATAGTATTAGTATAGAACAAACGGAGCTTAGGGATAATAGTAGAGTAAACTTACCGTTAATATTTTTACCTAAAGCCCGTCGCAATTGGTATAGCTCTAGCGCGATTTTAAACCCAGTAATGAGCCCTAACCGTATAAATATGTTACGGTACTTTGCGTATAGGAAGGCTTTGTCTTTTAGAACATTAATACCCCTAGTTATATATCTAACGTTATAGAAGAATGGCCGAGCTAGTGCTTTGTCGTTCTATCTAATATATAGTACGTCTTAGTACGCTAGCACCTTCAGTCCGAAGATATCTTAAATACTCGTAAAGTTATCTCGAAATGCCTTCTGCCTAACACCGATGGCTAAGATATATAAGATAATGCAGAACATAGGGAGTCCTTTAAGGCGGAAAGTAAATTTCTTCCTATATTCGGTTAGTGAGATATAGTGCAGTCTAGGCATAGAACTTAACTTACGGTCTATTATCCTTTTCCTTGTTTTTAATGTGTTCTAGGTTTACGTTCACTACAATTATGCTCTAACTAGGGTCTTTTTCGCTGCGAACGATTATAACGTTAATGTTTTTAAACTAGGGTGCCTTGTTGCTGCCTTTAGCACTAGCGCTTTTAACAAGAGCTCCTAGTCTTATAGCTGTGGCTGCGCTAAAAAGGAGAAGAAGCGAAATTTAGACTCGAATAAAGCTATATAAAGGCTTGGTATTATCTACCTAGAGAGTGTGTAGGATAGCGTAAAGGTCCTGGACGAACATGGCATGCTTCTCTTTTTCCGATTTATTAAGCCCTAGACTTGGGATCCACTTTTATAGCTATTAGTATATCTTTATATAAGAGAGGATATAGTGAAGATATACATTACAAACATCAGTTAGCACATTACCGTCCATTTTATGGCGCGTGAGGTCCCTATAGTATATACTAATTTGTTTCTAATAGTTTCGCATTAAGCTCTCCTTTTTGATTTGAAAATGTTTTTTCTACTAGCAGAGATACGCTTTAAACACCTTTGGGTCGCATTTACGCAGCTAGATATCTGGGGTTTTTCGGGTCCTCTTTTTAATCTTTAGACAGTACCTAGTTTGCAGCGATTAGAAGAGCGTGATCGTGGGTAGGCGGAGGATATATAATCTTACCCCTTCTAGAACTCCCCTTCCCTCTTCCATAGTTTCTAGGTATGAGGAGTGTGGTTCGGTTTTGTAGGTCCTTTCTTTCCTAACTAAGTAATATCCTCTAATATTTCCTTAGCTTCGGAATCTAATTCTGCGTTAGATTTTACGTTAGATTCCGCGTTAAATTCTATATACGGGCTATAGTCTAAATTAATACTAGTGCCTGGTTTAATATCTATATCTAGATTGGTGTTTAGGTCTAAATACGTATCTGAGCTTAATTTACAGCTCGCCTCTAGATCAGAGTCTGGGCTTCCGAAGGGTAGTAAGTATAGGTTTCGATTAGCGATAGCGTGCTAAACGGCGGCAGTGTATGGCGCTCCTCCCTTCCCCGTCTTTGGGGTAGGAGCAGCCATTTTAATTCTTATACCGCTATTTTGGTATTAATAAGCTAGTGCAATAGGTAGGTAAGTAGTTAGTATTAGGAAGACAAAGAGGCACAGTTGGAAGGGGTGGTGAGACTAAGGTTTAGTGAAGGTACCGAGAGCGACGAGAGGATAGGCCGACCGCTCCTTTAAGTAGGCGCTAGCCTATGACTGGCTTTAAGGGCCGCGCCATACTTAATTTATAGGAAGCGCTAAGGAGGGTTGCCTACGTTTCTGGCTCCTCTATAGTGATAGAAGGTAGGGTAGGCATATTAAGCGAGCAGAGTCTCTTTAAAGCGGCGATGTGACAGGGCCTAAGCGAGGTAAGAATGCTTCTAAAAGCGGCGGCAAAACACCCCCAAAAACGGATGCATTTCTACTACTATATATATATAAAAAGAAATAAACTAGTAGATATTAAATTAAAATAGTAAAGTTTTAAAAAGTAAAATATTAAACTTTAGAAAGCTATTTGGTCCTTATAAGTATAACTAAATACTCCTTTAGCTCTAATATAATTATAGGTATTAATAGCGGCTAGTAGAGGCACGGTAGGGCTAGAGATAACTTTACTATAAATAATAAGCGCTAGGAACTCTAAGGAACCTAATTAGTAGCTAGTAATAGACGTTAGCTAAATAGATAAGAAGGTAATAGAGAAGGTAGCTACTACTAAAGTAGTAAAGTAAACTATTATATAAGGTATAAAGGATATTAATAGGCTTATAGGAGCAATACTTAAGGACTTCCGCGTATGGCGAATAAGCAACAGTGCGAGCATTATTAGATTCTTAGTGGAAAAAAAATAAAAAAGCTGCGTTTAGGTAGATAACTACTTAATAGCTTAAACCGTATATCCCTAGGGTAAGACTTATTAGACCTAAATAGTATATAGTTAAAGCGGACTAGGTTAAAGTACCTTTAATAATAGATATTAATAGCGGAAAAGTAAGTAAATTAGCTATAGAGTGCTTTAGGGTAGAGAATAGTATAGAGGTATATATAATAAGATAGCTTAAATAACTAAGGCCGCGTGGCTAGTACGTATTAGTAATTATTAAAGTAGTAATAAAGGAGGATATAGTAAAGTTGCTTATATTAAATAACGTGTTATTTAGGGAAGGTATAATTATTATATTACTATTTAAGGAGTAATATACCCCTATAGCATACTATAAATATAAAAGGTTTAGATATAGGGCTAGAGACTATATATAACCTATTATATATAAAATATATAGGCGGGAAGGATATCTCTAGTATAAGGTAGTTAATCTATACTATATAAATTGCTAGGGTCTTTATAAAGCCTTATACTATAAATACCTAATATATAAAAAAGAGATGGATAGGATTCTTGTATAATAGCGCTATAAATAGAGAACTTTAAATCCTTTAAGCGAATATAAAGAAGTATAGGGAAGTGTAGTATGCGCTATATAATAATAAAGCGCTAGCGGATTTCTACTTTATTCTAGGTTAGGAACCTTACTACTTTCTTTTAAATAAGGAGGTAGTATTAGCTGGCTTAAATTCCTAGTAAATAAGGTTCGTCCTAATAGGTAAAAAGTAGCAGTTTCCCCTAGTTAGGTTATATATCTAGGCATTTAGAGAGCTGGCAGCTATATAGCTATAAGTAGATTTAGCAAATATTACGGTAGTAGTAGCGTACGTTAGCTAAAGAAGACTTATAATTATATTAGTATATATTCTAAATAGATATTTAAGGAGAACTAAGAAAGAGAATCTAGAGGAGCTCTTTAGTAGGCTAGAGATAATTAATAGTCTAATTTAGGGTAAACTATTGCGCAACCTATATACCAAGGTAGTAATTATAGGCGACTTTAATCGGCATAATCCGCTATAGGGAGGAAGTTATATTAGTACTATATTAACGTAGAAAGAAAGCGTGCTAATTATCGACTTTATAGCGGACTAGTGTTAGACGGACAAGTCACTAAAAAGAACTCTAATCTATTGCAAGAGGCTCTAGAGCCTTACTATATACACAATGTAGATGGCGAAGACTACGGCGATGCCAATAGTTGATTTATAACTACTACTTAGTTACCACCAGGTCGCTATTGCCACTTAGTTGGTAATAGGTAATTAATAGGTAATAGAAACAATCGATAGGTAGACATTAAAGATAGTGGTGAGATAGTAGTAAGACATAGATAGCAAGAAATAGATAGTAAGTTATAGGGTAGTACCTAAGAGTGACCTTAACGGTCGACACACCCCCCTAGCTGCTTAGTCTTGACTAAGCAGCTAAATAGAAAATAGGAAAAAGTCACAATACCAATTTGGTATTAAGTTAAAGAAATCCCTTATAGAGTTACCTTATTAAACTATTATCCAAATTAAATTAAATTAGATCCTTAATATTAATAAGATTTAATTATTAAACAAACGCCTCATGCTTCTGACGCGGTAGGGCCTTTATTAAGCCATCTGCGACTATAGCAGCGGTAAGTGTTCAATTAATTCTAATTCGACTATTACGTACTTCTTAGTATTAGGGTGGTTTTGGATAAACCTTATCGCGATAAGACTTAGCATACCCCAAATAAATTTTCAGCCGCCTTCTTCTTCCTTATTACCGTATAAATATAGCTTTAAAAGTGGAATCAGAAGCTCTCGACTTTATTAATACCTCTGAATTAAAAAATACAAGAGGTTGCTTAGCTCTTTTAACATAGGAGCATACCCGTCCACTAGGCAGTAATGAGCCCGTACGAAATAAAAACGCCCATCTGTCACGGCACTGACCTGACGCGTTGTTATGACTCGGTGTTGTTATGACACGAGCACAGACCTGACCCCTGAGCGACGTGTATATATACCACCTCACCTCCTACATAG
>Ga0307515_10024051_pt1 | contig 10636 bp, 6 predicted proteins | sample 17_EM_MG_FD_194513 | JGI IMG/M metagenome (GOLD analysis project Ga0307515, IMG submission 194513) | Populus trichocarpa ectomycorrhiza microbial communities from riparian zone in the Pacific Northwest, United States - 17_EM | ecosystem: Host-associated > Plants > Roots > Unclassified | place...
ACGATCCCAGAGGCCTTACCTCCTCAAGGATTCGTCTCTCTCACCAATCTATCCTGTTCCAATCGTGTCCTTATAGCCCCCTGTCTACAAGATCCCCTCACAGTAGTAGGGGTATTAGATAATTCTAGGTAATTTCTTTAAGGGTTCTAGTCTATACGTGTCTAGTTTTTAGAGTTCTATTTATATTCCTTTTATATTTTAATTCTAGGTCCTAGGGTCCAGTTCTATATTTCTATCCTATTTATAGTCCGTAGATATATTCAAGTTCCTTTTTAGGAAGAAAGGGTAGTTAAGCTTTAGGTAATGTTAGCAACTTAGTTAATTAAGGCATAAGTATACCAAGAGGGATATATAAGCCTATATAATTGGATTGTCTATAAACCAGGATCTAAAGCTAGAGAAAGGAAAGAAGAAGAGTAGCGCCACTTAATGTTTTATACGATCTTCTTATTATATAACCGCAATATACGGAAATCTATAGCAATTTGCTAGTACCGTAATATAAATAATGATTTTAACTGATTTTAAGTCACTAGTTAGGAGGATTAGGAACAATATTATTCCGCTTTTTACTATTATTAAAATTAATATTAATAAACTTAAGGCCTATATTATAGTAGCGGTTAAGCTTACTAATAAGCTTAATACGCTTTTAATTATACTTTAAGGAAGTAAGACTCTTATCTATAACTAAGGACTATATATATTTATTATTTAAATCGTTATTAGATTTATAAGGAACCTTTTTACATTATAGCTTAACTAATTCCTTATCTTTCTTATCTACTTACTTATTAATATAGTTATTAAACAGAGTCTTTATATACCGCTTAGCATACTTTTACTACTAGTGTTACTATTTCTACTTAGTAAAATTAGGCGCGTTTAAAAGATAGATAAAGGATTACTATAGTAAAATAGTAAGGGCTCTCGGCCTTTATTTTATTAAAATATTTATTAAACTTTTTAATAGCTATATTAACGCCTAATTTAAAAAAAGTCGTACTCGTTTCTAAAGCTCTACTAAGTTTGCTAGAGGATTTAATAAAGGAGCTCTATATTAGTAATTAACTTCTATAAAGCGCTATATAAGCTATTAACGCTAAAACTATTAGCGTTACCTTTTATATACTTAGTAGCTAATATAAAAGGCTTTAGGATTTTAATAGGCTACTCTACTTACTACTAATCTTTATTAGTAAGCGCGTCCTATTATAAATTACAGCTAATATTAATAGGCTTCCTCTATGCTAGTAAATATTTATTAATTACTTTATAAAGAAGGAAGGTATAGTAGAGTATAAAGTAGGTTAAATTCTACTAAATACCTTTATCCTTAATATAGGCCTTAATCTAGTTCTTAATAAAGTCCTTATACCGTCTTATTAATCATATTACGGGACTTACCCAAGCATATTTGTCCTATAATATCTATACACGTTCTATAACTACCTCTATTTCTTTAACCACGTTAACCTAACCTGTTCTGTTTCCTTATTTAGATGTCTTTATATTAACCACGTATAGTTACACATATGTAGCCTTCTCAATTACTACCCTGGTTAGTATATTATATTCTAGTTTATGCCTACTTCCGTAACAAATCGTATAATATACTTAACAATATTATAAGGCTTGCTTATAAAGCCTCTCTACTATATAAGATTAAATTTAATGTAGTCACTTATGCTAATGTTATGGTGGGGTAAAATGGCTCACGCCTAGTACCTTGGCATTTCCTGTATTTATAGAGCCTTCGGCTTCCCTCCTTCTTAGGCATTACAAACCTACCAGAATACATTCTTTTCTTCTCTTTTTAATGACTGCTTTACTGATTATTTCTGCCTGATTACGACCGACCAACCGACCGACTGACCGACTGACCGACTGACCGACCGACTGACAGATAGACAGACTGACAGCACCGTGACTTCCCATCTGAGAGTGGTCGTAATATATTAGATCCCGCCGTGCTTGCGACAAGTTCGCAAGCACTCTCTGTCTTTTTGGCTGTATGGCGACGTAGAGGCGGGACACGTTACAGCTAATTATTAAGCATTTAAGCTTACTTACGCCTTTACTATTAAAGCCTTAATAATAAGGCTAATAATATAGCTAACGCACTAAAGCTACTCCTTTTTAGCTACTAAGAGGCTATAAGGTAAGGGTATAGATAGGGAGTCTAATTAATAAAATAATAGGATATATTATATAGACAGACGAATCTTTAAAGGAAATGAGGAGTCTATATGCGAAGTAAGGAAGGGTTTTCCCTAGGTATATGTAGCGCATATACCTTACAGGCGAGTCGTATACGAGTTGCCTATGCCTCGCAACTATATAACTATCTGCTTAGGTTTTACCTAATAGTAGGCGCAAATTTTAAGGAGAAGGTAGTTATTTAAAAAGGTCTAGATATTAATAGAGATAAAAATGCTTATTAATGCTAACTAAACTTATTTCTATATAATACCCTTTTATAACTAAAATAACTAATTAATTATTTAGCTATCTCCTAAGTAAGTTATTATAAGATATTTATCTAATACTTAGTTAAGAGCCTAGCAGAAAATATAGAACTTTAGCTACTTAACAGTCCGAAATAGAAGGTTTTATATAGTAATTCTATACTTTCACTTTAAGTAGTTCCAAAGGTTAGTTATTAATATTATACTATACGTATAGTATTTATAGTAGATATATTTATATTTCTTTAAGTTATATATTAGCTTTTCTTTATCTAGTTTATAAGAGTGCTTATAGATTAAAGATGTTTTCTAACTAGCTTATTTTATACTAGAAGTATTAATTATACTTATAAGAAGGGAGAAGTCTGCTTTAAAAGCCATAGTTTATATAATACTTTATTAAAAGCAGAGAGTTTTTTCTAAACTGGGTATGCTAAGAAATTATTAAAATAAAAGCGATAAATACTAATAAGCGAAAATCATGACCATTTATCGACCATATTAGATAAGATTTTATTTTTGCCTACCCTACGTAATCTCTACCAACCACGTATATCAGTATTTCTCATTTACTCAACTAAGTAACTCGCTTTAGTGTCCTTCCACCAACTGAAAATATATCGTCTCAAGGGCATTGTACATCAAAGCTTTGGAATGAACTACCGTCCGCAAAGCCCACACACTCGCCATTGCTCAACTGGTTGCCGAACGAAACACCCGTGCCTTGTAGATTAGGCTCCGTAAAGATGATGAGGGCGCATTGCCCATCAGTCTTGATGATTTCGATCGACTTCCGGGCGCCTGGGAAGTTGTTGACGTTGCTCCCGGATTGAGTGATAAAGACATTTTCCTCAAAGCCCTGACAGCCTGGGAAGGAGAATTAGTAGCCATATAGAGAGGGAACTCTTGTGATTTTGCGTACTAGTTTGGCCAAAGGTATTGAAACTAAATGTTATGGCTGTGACTAGGAAGGGGAAGAGAGTGCTTGCAGTAAGTGCAAAGAGCTTCATGGTCGACGATTTTTTGCTGAGGATGGGTCGTTTGGATATAGGGGAAAGGCTAGTCAATGATATAGATGTAAGGAATTCGTGGATTTTTTGTTCTTCTACTTGCAAGCCGAGATGGAGTGACCTTTAATTATTCTTACAGAGAGCAGTGGGTCTTGCCAGCAAGGCATTGGTAGCCCGCATAAGCTGCCAACACTATTACCTAAATCTCACTCCAATATACTAAGAAAGCCACCCGAAAAGATCACCGTCCTAGCGTCCATGAGCCATAACGCTGCGGTTCGAATTTACTAAAAAAAGCGTATAGTTACATAGCCTAAGCGTAGACTTGTCTCAGCAATTATTCTATAGTCCAGACTTGGAATAGATCATCTACTCTTCTCCCCTTTCTTTATTAGCCTTGCGATGTGCTATCGCTATGATCAACTACGATGAGTAAACTAAGACATTGCCTGGCGAAGCATATTGTAGAACGCACTGACATGATGTGACATCTCAACACCCCTAGCATAGGTAACGATGGCAGTGTCCAACAGCCAGCTAGCTGCGAGCTTCAGCCTTTATAGTTGACTGACTGCGTTAATTGGATCGCTCGTTGTCCGCTGACTGTCACGCTGTGAGCTAGCTGTCCCAATTAGGCAAGTGGTATAGCTGGCAGAGCCTTTGGTAGAGCCTCTGACCCAGTTTTGGCGCGTGCTATATTTAACCGAGAGTTTACTAATCTATAATAATTCTAGCTTAAAGCCAGGCTCCATAATTAGTTTCCCTAGCTACCAAAGCTTCTCTGCACGAAGCTCTACCAAAGGTTCTGCCAAGAGCTCTGTCAGAGGGGCTGTACGAAGCTCCCTCAAAGCTGTGTACGGAGCTTTGCCGAGACTCCGCATAGAGCTCTACCGAAACTCTACATAGAGCTCTACTGAAGCTCTGTACGGAGCTCTACCGAAGCTCTGCATGGAGCTCTACCGAAGCTCTGCACGGAGCTCTACCAAAAGCTTCAACTCACCACCAAATCTTACCACCAAGGCAGCGAGCTGCCAGCTAGCTGCAGTCTTACAACTAAGCTCGCTGGCTGCTTACGTTATCAGCCTCTTGGCAGCGACGCTGGCTCTTGGACACACTGAGTTACGAAAGGCAGTAAGTTATTTGTAATAGGCCGAGTAGTAAATTAATAATTAGGATTGAAAGAATTACTAAAGCTAACTTTTAATTAGGCAACATTAATATATATATGGAGAGGTACTGCTAAAAATCCGCAATAAAATACCACAAAGTCTATATCACCCGTCTGATTGGGACAGCTAGCTGACAGTCTGACAGTCAGCGAAAGCGAGCGATCCAATTGACGCAGTCAGTCAGCTATGAGGCTCAAGCTCGCAGCCAGACTGACTGTTGGACACACTGCTGACATCTCAGCACCTCTAGCATAGGTAACGATGGGCAGTGAGCTATTTGTGATAGGCCGAGGAGTAAGTTAATGATTAGAATAGAAGGGATTACTAAAGACGCTCTAAGGTCTAAATAGCATAAAATAGTTGAGCTTATCTCATTACGTACCAGAAACCATGTACGACCTCCCAGGCTGAAACTACGTGGTAGTTATTTCTGGGGCTTTCGATTCTTCTGGGCCGGAATCTTACTGGAAACCCATGATGTGTGACTGGTGAGGCTGAGGTTCTGAAAACCAATTTAGGGCATTCTTATTGTGGCGCAGTCAGCCTCTAAGCAGATCATCTCCGTGTTATGTTTTCGATTACCACGATCTAGAATATCCCATGGTTAGAAGTCAAAAATATCCATTTCTCACGAACACTTCGACGTCGTGGACCGAGGGATCATGAGAGGCGTGATCCGCCATTTTGTTAGAGTCTGTCGATGACTGGTGTTGCTAGCTGTTGCGAGATTAGAGGGCGTTGGATGAGAGCTTTCAATAATGGGATAAGTGTACGACTCCTCCGCAATAGGACTGAGTATCAAGTCAGCCCAAAGCTGTCCTCAAATAGGCGCGCCTAGATTATACTTTATTGTGGAGTCAGCTGGCAAAATCCTTCGACTCGTTTCGTATGTGTTCTGCACCGCTACAAAGAACAGCACCTCGATACCTCTTTACTCTCCTCCTCGGCCAACATTTCGTATCTTCGCAGCTTCCCGAACAACTCCCCCTAAATGATGATTTTACCATCTGGCGAACTACTCGTGGTTAAACTTCCTTCGAGCATACGCTTCTTTCGTGGACTCCGCGAGGAAGTATTCCGAATACCCACCACTACACATCAGACTCATCTTAGCGCTTCTCGTATGGGATTTTAATTCCCTGACCTAGTAATTCGCTTACCGAACGGTCGAGAGTGAGACCTCTGTCTTATTAAAATGAGGCTCCGGAGGCTCTATATAGACGAGAGGTAGGTTGGCGGACAGACACCCCTGATCTAGGCTTGATATAGAAAAGCTAAATTAGTTTGCAGGACGACGATCGTGATCGGCGCTCGGTCGACATACTGTAACTGTCTTCGCCAGTCTGGACGTTAACCCATCAAATTAGTACCAATGACCCTCCTTTCGTTTCTAATCAAGCTAGATCGGGTGTTGAAAAATTCAATCTAAGAAATTCTAGAAAACATTGCGATACATCTGCCATCAATTTAACCAAGTTCGTAGTCTTCCGCGCTTATACTCCTAGACGGGACATTTGCTATCCATTCGTGATCTACCAACTCCGCCCTCTGGACCCATTCGCCATTATCAGTACCATCAGGGCCACAGTCCTGAACAATATACGGAACGCGCTTGACGACTAAATCCTTCCGCCGATACCTCATGACGCCCTTCAATCCGCACCACCACACCACACCCCATAGCAAGCTTGACATTCCAACTGCCGGCATTAAATACCAGGCGTACTGTTGGTATTTCGTTGAAAACGGTGAATCTGCAGCCGGCTTTGCGAAAGCAGCGAACGCAAAGAACACGGTTCCTGCGAAATATATAATAGCATGGAGGGGATCTAACCAAGGGTGAAAGTTTCCCTTGGAGATGGTTTTCCACTCCCGACGCTTGTCGAACTTGACATAGAGTAGTCCACCAGATACGAGGAATCCAAGCAGCACGTTGATAACGTAGCTGTACAGCGAAACGAGGAAAGAATATGCTGTCCCAGAATTCAGCATTGAGGTAATGGCAACGAGGAAGATCGAAGTGAACCAGTGTAGGCTAAGAGCCGCTGCGGGCGTTTGTTCGAGATGACTTTCGACAGCTTCCTGCGCGGGGCGAGGATTTCTGTTTTGCCATCGGGCTCTCAGCCTGGCCCACGGCGTGGTGCTTCCTGTTGCAAAAAACAGAGCAAACGGGATAATGCCCTCTTTGGCTATCTCTTGCTTCACGCGTGCAGCAGTGAAGGTCATGACAAGGAGGTTACCGAAAATTGAGGTGGCGATGAGGCCAGCCATGGCGCGTTGGGCGCCGACGTTACCAAAGAGGTCTCGAAAAAACACAGTGGCCATATCCAGACTCTCAGGGTGTTGTAAATTGAGATAGACCTCTTTAGGCACGACACAATAATAGCTTACGTTAACTAGGACAAAAAGAGTAATGGCAATAAGCATCGCGGTGATGGTATACCTTGGAAATATTTGTCGTGGGTTGCGCACTTCGCTCAGGACGTAAAAGGGCTGCTCAAATCCGGAGTAGGTGTAAAAAACATAGAGAAAGGCGTCGGCATAACTGCCTATATCGTGGCGATTTGTATGAAAGCTAGTGTTGGGATTTAAGTTTTCTGTTGCAGCTGGGGTACCCTTACTTTTGAGCCCACCTCCCGCTTTCACGAAGCCAAGGATAATGATGGTCATGAGCATCAAGACCTTGGCAGTCGCGAAAATGTTGTTGATCAAGATACCACCTCTTCTGGAGAATATGTGTAGCAAAGCGCAGAGAGTCAGAGCTCCAATAGCAATTCCTATCACGGTACCTCTTGCCGGATCGGAGTGGCCTGCTGCAACCATAACATATGTTCCAAAGGCTACAGCATTGCCAGAAAGATTTCCAAGTACGATGAATAGAATGCCGTAAACACAAGTTATGAGAAACTTGGGATGTCCAAATTTGGGGTCTTTGTGACCATAGATGAACTCCAGCTAGTTAAAGTTGGTACCATAGTTTCTTGAGATTAATTCTTCTTCCTTAACTTACGAAATTCTTTTCGCCTCCACTTCGAGGCACACTCTTTTCCTCTTCCTTTCCAGAAACAGTAAGATATCCAGGAATGGTTTGGACGGGCACAGAAAGGCCGAGCTCTATCCAACAGAGTACACCAGTCATGGCCACTAAGCCTCCAAAGACCCATAGTAAAATAGCTGCAGCGGGACTGCCAGTGCCACCCAAGATTTTTGAAGGTGTCGTAAAGATACCCGAACCTGATTCAAGTCAGTTCTCATTCAATCTGGTTTCCATAACGTGGGTGACAGTTATGACGGCGATAGGGTTATGACGGTCGGCTACTACCGCCTTCCTGATGTGGATGGAACACCAAAATACTGCCGAAATACTGCCAAAATGCCTTAGAAGTCGCCGTTGGGTCGTGCACGATATGATGGCGTGCACGCAGTGTGGCTAACGATATAAATTATCGATAAGGAACCGAATCGCAACGAATATCGTATTGAAACAAACAATAAATACAATATTTGCTTAAAAGGCTTGGTATAATAGAATTTTCTTCAATATCTACTTCCTATTAATTCTTTATATGATTATAGCCTCATAAACTGATCCTTCTTCTTCGCTTCTTGAAGCTACATCTGAAAGCACGTCTCTTAAGGTGTCTCGTTAAAAGAATCAGTTAAATATCCACAACTTCTGTCGTACGGTATCAAAAGATGAAGAGTATAATATAAACGGAAAAAGACTCTATTATTATAATCTCTGCTCTACCATAGCCAAGTTAATAATAAACTTTTAATCTTATTATCGCAATACACATGGAATTTAAATTAAATTAAATTTAAAAGAGAGTTGTACGGTAAATACAGCAGAAGTATATAGAGCCCTTTATAACAAACTCCGTAGCTAATATCTAGAGCTTAATAACGAAATCCTTAAGAACGCTCTTAATACATAGGTCTTAAAGAAGGCTTTACTTGAATTAATTCTCGTACAAAATCTTTCTTTTTAACTAGTTGAAACCGAAGAATTTTAAGCCTTTTACTATTCTCTTAATCCATAAGCTGTTGAAATTCTCCCTACCTATTATTAAACTATCTTAAATTAAGTATGGGAAATATTTCTAGCGGAGAAAGATATTATACAAAAGTCTCTTTAATTAGCAATTACATAAATTTATCTTTCCGTAGATATCTAGACGTCTCTAAATAATTATCTTTTCCTTGCCGTTTGCGCTCATTTTATTAACGTACAAGAGCGGCATTTTAATATTCTCCTTACACTTCCTATAGTATCTAGCTATAGCGGAGATCATTAATAGACTGCCCTCCTTTCTATTCTTTAGGATTATAGTATTATACGACAAATTAGAGCTATTATTAGCGATAATTCTAGCACAAATAACGTCCTTTATTATATAATTAGCCAATATCTTTCTAAAGAGGAGAGAATTTCTTAGAGTGCCACTTAACAACGAATCCGCTGCTAGGGCCATATTATTAATCTTATTATTAAAGCATTTCTCTTTAAAAAAAAATTAAATCTTAAGATTATGGAAGCGTACAAAGAAGATAATAAGGAAGATAATAATAATAACGATACTTAGGCTTAAGAGCTCTCTAAGAAAGAGAAAAAGGAAAGAGAATTAAGAATTCGAGCTACTTACGGTATTCTTAGAAAACTACATAATATCGTTATCTATATCTAAGCCAGTTCTGGTTATACAAAGCAGTTTAAATAACGAGCTAAAAGAAGAATTTCTCTTAATAATCATACGAGATGGAATAGCTGGTGGAATATACTAGATATCGCAATTCAGCTACAGGAGGCTATAAGCTGGTATATTACTAAGCATCTAGATGCTATTAATAGGGCGGATATTCTTTTACCGTAAGAATGGGTCCAGCTTTATATAATATATAAATTCCTTAGGGCTTTTAAATTAGCAACTCTTAAGCTTTAGGGAAACTCTACAACACTTAATAAGGCTCTTAATGTTCTTAATATTCTTAATCTCTATATAAAAGAGACCTTGGTATATTATACAATATCTCTACTCTATTAATCTACTTATATATATCTTAGGTATTACTCTAGGGCAATAGATTAACTATAGCTAAAAGCTTTTAGGCTTAAGTTGTATGATGTAAAGCAAAGCTTAACACTTATTACCAGAAACTACTTAATACTCCGCTTTACGCCACCGCTCTTATTCTTAATCTAAGTCATCGTATAACGTATATTAAATTAATATAGCCAGAGGATATTGCTTTAAAAGTAATCTGGCAAGTTAATTAACTCTAGAAGTAATACCGGCGTAAATCGCCTTTAATATTAACTTCATATAAAGCTTCTTTCTTAGTTTCTACTTTAAAGGAACTACTTAACGAGTTTAATTATTTTACTAATGAAATTAAGGGGAAATATAACCGTCTAAAGAGTTAGGATAAATTTAAGAATTATAATTTAGAGCTATTATACGGTCTTAAAGTTAATCCTATTAAATGGTGGCTAGATAATTAACAATGGAAACGCTTTTTACGGCTCTCTCTTTTTACAGTTAATATTCTTTTTATTCCTGCAATAAGTAATAAGGCAGAGACTACTTTTTCTAGAGGACGTCGTACGATAGGTTGGGAGAGAGTTCAGCTTAGAGCGGATATGCTAGAGATTATAGAGTGTATAAAGGATTGGAAGAGAACTAGAATTATAACTGACCCCCTTTAAAGATATAATTTTAATTAGTCCTGCTATATTCTGCCGTATTCTGCCATATTCTGCCGTATTCTGCTATATTCTGCCAAGTTTTGCCAATAGGGCAGGTGGAATACGGTGGAGGTTAAGACGGTGGAAACAGGTGGGCAAGTGCGAGGTGTCACGGGGTGGTCCCGTGACAGGAAAAAACAATATCCGAATAAAATTCAAACGATATCCGAATAATACGGTATTCGTTATCGTTTCTTATCGGATTATTTTTAGCCACACTGCGTGCACGACCCGACGGCGTGC
>Ga0307515_10024052_pt1 | contig 10635 bp, 6 predicted proteins | sample 17_EM_MG_FD_194513 | JGI IMG/M metagenome (GOLD analysis project Ga0307515, IMG submission 194513) | Populus trichocarpa ectomycorrhiza microbial communities from riparian zone in the Pacific Northwest, United States - 17_EM | ecosystem: Host-associated > Plants > Roots > Unclassified | place...
GCAATAACCTGAGGTGCTCATCATTTCTTCATCACTTCCAGCCCAATCACTATCAGAAAAACCAACAAGTTTAACAGAACTTGATTTCACAAAATGCATGCCAAACTCTAAGGTCCCTTTCAGATATCTCAGAACTCTCTTGGCTGCAACAAAATAGATTTGACTTGGACTTTGCATGAACCTAGAGAGGTAATTGACAGTAAAAACAATGTCTGGACGTGTAGCAGTTAAATACAACAAGCTACCAACTAAACTTCTGTAGGCTTTTCCATCAGTTTTAGGAGCTCCATCCTCCTTCATTAGCTTTTGTCTTAGTACCGTAGGTGTACTGACTGGTTTACAATTTTCCATTACAAATTTGTTTTGTAGCTTCATTGTAAACCTCTTTTGACATAGGAAACAACCTTGCTCCGACTGAGTTACTTCCATGCCTAAGAAGTATGACAGCAAGCCAAGTTCATTCATCTCAAACTTATCCTTCATGTTGGTTTTAAACTCCTCTACCAGCTGCTCCTTGTCTCCTGCAATCAATAAATCATCTACATACACTGATACGATCAGAGTATGTTTGTCAACATTTTCCACATACAAAGTTACTTCATTCATGCTTCTTTCAAAGCTTAAACTCAAAAGATAACCATCTAATCTGCTGTACCAGGCTCTAGGAGCCTATTTAAGTCCATACAAAGCCTTCTTTAGCAAATATACTTTTTTTGATGTGATCTCCTTTTCAAAGCCATCAGGTTGTTCAACATATATTTCTTCATTTAGAACACCATTCAGAAATGCAGACTTAACATCTAACTGGAAAATATGCCAACCATTTTGTGCTGCTAGAGCAAGCAAGAGCTTTATTGTATCAAGCCTAGATACTGGAGCAAATGTCTCAGTGAAGTCAATACTTGGCTCTTGTGAATAACCCTTCACTACAAGTCTTGCTTTGTGCTTGTTGATACTCCCATCTGCATTCAGTTTGGTTTTGAAAATCCATTTCACACCAATTACCTTATTGTGAACGGGCCTGTCAACCAACATCCATGTTTCATTCTTTTCTATCATCGTGAGCTCCTCCTTCATTGCAGCTATCCATACTTGTGAGTTGATAGCTTCTTCAAAATCTATTGGTTCTGCTTCAGCAACATTGCACCTGCTGTAAATGTCAGCTAAGGACCTTGTCCCCCTTACTGGTTTGTCATTGACAATATCATCATCCTCTGTAGCATCCAGTTCAATTTGATACTCCTGTTTTGTCCCTTTAATTGATGTAGCTTCCCAGTTCCATGTACCATTCTCTGAAACTTTTACATCTCTAGCAATCACAACTTTATTAGATTTCAGATCATAGATTTTATAAGCCTTAGATTTTGTGCTATAGCCTATAAGAATTCCCATATCAGCCTTTTGATCAAGTTTTCTTCTCTTAACTTTAGGTTGCAAGACATAGCAAGGGCTGCCAAAAACTTTTAAATGATCAACATTGGGTTTAAAGCCATACCAGATTTCATAAGGAGTTTTATCTCCTAACACTCTTGTGGTCATATGATTTAGAAGGTAAGATGCTGTGTTTACTGCCTCTGCCCAGAATTTTAATGGTATTTTGTTCTCATATAGCAAACATCTTGCCATTTCCATCAATGTTCGGTTTCTCCTCTCACTGACTCCATTCTGTTGTGGAGTGTAGGGAACTGTTAGTTGGTGTTTGATCCCTTCTTTTGCCAAGTATGCCTCAAATTGTCGAGAGGTATACTCTCCTCCATTGTCAGATCTCAATATCTTCAATCTGTTTCCTGTTTCTAGTTCAACTACTGCTTTGAACTTAACAAACTTAGCAAACACATCAGATTTTGATTTCAGAAAGTAAACCCAGCAGTACCTACTATAATCATCAACAAATAGAAGAAAATACTTTGAACCATTCAATTATTCATTATGCATCGGCCCACACACATCTGTGTGTACAAGCTGGAGTTTTGACAGTGCTCTATATGCATTGTCAGGAAAAACAACTCTGGTTTGTTTTCCTAACTGACAGGCTTCACAAATACTCTATTGTTCCTGTATATCTGGTAAACCGTGAGTCATCTGCAGGTCACCCATTCTCTTTAAAGTTGCATAATTGAAGTGCCCCAACCGTTTGTGCCAAAGAACAGATTCATTGAAGTGCCCCAATCGTTTGTGCCAAATACTCTTTTGTTCTTGTATATTTGGTAAACCATGAGTCATCTGCAGATCACCCATTCTCTTTAAAGTTACATAATTGAAGTGCCCCAACCGTTTGTGCCAAAGAACAGATTCATTGTTCTCATAAGTGTTAGCACTCAAACATACTTCTCTCCAATCAACATTAAAACTTCTGTTCATCATTTTTGCAGAAAGTAGTAGCACTCTATTTTTATCTTTAATATCACATACTCCATCATTAAAGAATATTGAGTAACCAGATTCAATTAATTATCCCACACTAACTAGATTCTGATTGATCTTAGGTACATAAAGAACATTTTTAAGAGTTTTTGTACCTGACAATGTTTCTACTTCAATTGCTCCTTTTCCTTCAACCTTCACATAGTCTCCATTGCCAATTCTGACTCTAGATAGATAGCTTTTATCCAAGTCTCTGAATAAGCTCAAATCTGTTGTCATGTGGTTAGTGCAGCCACTATCAATGAGCCATGATGAGTCGTTTGCCTTTGCTGTGTTACACATCTCCTGTATTGTAGCCATGAATAAAAGATCTTCCTTGACTTCTGAACAATCAACTACTTGAGCTTGTTTTATTATTTCTGCTTTATTTTTGTAGAATCTTGAATGTGACCAAATTGCTTGCAGTTTCGGCATTGTGCATTCTTGAGCCAACACCAAGCTTCAAGATGATTTGTTTTCTGACAGAATTTGCAAGCAGGAAAATGTTCTTTCTTCTCTTTCCCTCTAGTGAAGTTGTTGTTGTTGTTCTGTTGCCAGTTATTGGATTGCCAGCCTTTTCCTTTTTCTCTTTTTCCTTCTTGATTGTTTTTGTAAAAATTCTTAGCCCGACTCTTCTCCTTGTAAACTGTAACAAGAGCTTCTTCACTTGATCCTTCTTGTCTATAAGCTTGCCTTTGCTCCACAGCTTGCAATGCATTTACCAGTTCTTGCAGGTTCATTTCAGAGAAATCTTTAGAATCTTCTAAAGAGCAAATTTTATGTTCAAATTTTTCTAGTAGACTTACCAGAACTTTCTCTACTATTCTTGAATCTGGAAAATCTTCTCCCAAAAGTCTCACTTGATTCACAAGTTTTGAAATTTGAGAAGAGAAGTCTTTGATGGTTTCATTTTCTTTCATCTGTAAACCTTCAAACTGCCTTCTAAGATTTAAAATCTGCATCTTCCTTGACTTCTCATCACCATGAAATTCTGCTTTTAATTTATCCCATGTTTCCTTGGCAGATTTACACGCCATGATCCTTGTGAAAATGTCTTCACTAACAGCATTATGAAGACAGGTAAGAGCTTTGAATCGCTTTGCCTTTTCTTCATTAAAAAACTTCATCTGTGCGATCGTAGGATTGTTTCCTAGTGGAGTTGGTTGCTTATGGCTCTCCATTATCTCCTACAAGTCAAAAGCTTTGAGATAAATTTCCATTTTCACAGCCCACACACCAAAATTCTACCCTGTGAACACTGGTGTTTTTGCTGGAAAATTTGCAGAATCCATTTCTTAAAAAAAATAATCACTTAATCTCTCGTGTTTCACTCACAATCCCTTCAAAGAAAAATGCTTTGATTAAGCCTCACTAATCTCTCGTGTTTCACTCATAATCCCTTCAAAGATCAAAGAATGCTCTGATACCAATTATTGATAATCGGTATATAAAGAACTGAATGTTGATGATAACCAGAAAAACAAAGAACAAAGAACTTGCAACAAAGAACAAAGAGCAGAATGTTTTTCATGTAGGTTACTGCCATCCCTTAGCTTTTATTTATAGATGAAATCAATCACAACACAATTAAGAAACATAACTAACATAAACTCCTTCATTTATGGAGCTATGTAACTTATCTTAAATAAGTTTCATATCTAAAGAAGTAAAAACTGACTAAACAACATTAAGATAATGATGTTACTAATAGATAAACATTAATGAAAGATAACATATGGCTGAGACATTAATTTCAGCTTTGGTGCCATAACTTCAACAACCTCAACATTGATGTGTGCATTGTATCTCAATAATAACTCTCTATTATATAAGACAACATATTCATTGTATAGTTGTATTCCATCTTTAAGGATGAAATTATCGTGCTGATGACAACCCTTGCAGTATACAAAACCATTATCTTCAAAGGTTGTTGCTCTCTTGAATAGCTTTGGGAAAGATTTTGAGCATTTACCTTTTTTCATACACTTAAATTTTTAGTTTGCTAGACCACTTACCCATGCATCATAAACTTTGATATAATATCATAACAAATGAGATCATCATTCTTGTTAGGAATTTCTGCTGAAACAATATAATCCATATCTTTTGCATTCCGAAATTTAAATTCAGCATCTAGCCAAATAAGAAGGTGGGTGTGCGGAAGTCTCCTTTTTTAAAAAAAACTCAACTGCACAAACATCTTTTTTTAAAGTAAAAAAAAAAGATAAGAAAGGCTAAAAATGACATTTAATGTATAATCTACTAACTCGAGGAACAACAAACAACAAAGTTATAAGCACCTGTAATTGTTCTACCAAATGGTTTGCTTGATTTTATATAGGCAATCATACCAGTTACTTTTATTTGAAAAATTCTTGTGACAATGTCAGGCTTGTCTTCTTGCTTGTAAAGCCTATTTTTTTAAGATCTCTCTGAATTTCTGACCAATTTATATTGCATGTAAATGTAATGAAAAGATCTGGGTTTCTATAAGCTCTTTAAATAGCTATTGCATCTTGATAATTATTTATCATATAACTTGGGCTACTTGCAGCATTACTTTCAACATCTCTGAGTATTACTTTATGTATACCTTTATAGACTCCTGATATTAGATCACCTTGATTAGGCCTTATATAATCAAGCCGATCTTCTTCTACATTGACAAATGCATCAACCAAAAACTTTTGATACAAACGACCAACTTTTATAATGGTGTTTTCAATTCCTACCCTTTTATTAATCAGATAAGCATAATATGCTCTCATTGGAACTTGTGAATGTTTTCCCTGTGGCTGGTGATCTTGGTCAGCAAACATTATGTTACATTGATATCCATCATCACCGTAAGGAAAAAGCAAGGGATATTGTAAGGACATAAATTTTGGGTGTAGCTTAGAAATTCTTTGTAAAGAACCAGAGCTATGTTCAATGATAATATCATGTTCAGAGTGAAAGTTACCAATATCTCCAACAACCAACCCGCCAATGTCATTTGATGATGGATCATGCTTGTATGGGGAAAGCATGCTCATTGATTGCATATCTATTGCTAGAGTCAAGCAAGTTGGATGTGGAAACCTCTGAAATTGAACTGTGATGTGAAGTTTAGGAAGTATTTGATTGTGGCGAACAATCAACATGTTCGTTGTCTGTATAGTTGTGCATAAATGCATAAAACATGAAAGGTTCCATTGAAATATGTTCTTGCATTGTAATAGTCTCATAATTGTTACTTCGATGGCAACCAATGTCATAAAAAGTTGTTATAGACTTGTGTGATAAAGAGAGGCCAGTGCCAGTGTGTTGTGACGGTTAAAGCCTTTGTCGACGACTAATCATTAAACTATTTGTCTATATGTAGAAAAAAATAACGAAGGAATTGATTATTTTAAAAAAAAAAGTCTAAAAAAGGGAAATGAAAATCATATTATTAATTCAAGGGAAACAAATGAGGAGCGCGCACAATATTGTTACAACTTAAAATGAAAAAATGAAGGTTTTTTTTATTTACCATTTAAAAGTAATAGCATAGTGGTTTAAGCTGAAACAACCGCTCATTAAAAAACAACAACCATGGTTTTATCGCAACAAAACTAAACAAAACACTATGAAAAAATGAATTGAAGAATAGTAAATGAATCCAAATGCCAGTATAAGCCATCAACAAATCAAACAATCATGAAATAAAGATACTTTAAAGTAGATGTAAGTCAAACAATCCATCAAAATACTCATCGCAAGATTATTGACTTGGGCAAAACGTTCATTGCTAGGAAATTTTAAACACTCATTGTAAACATTGGCCCATACATCACTTAAATTGCTATAAATGTGTAAGTAAAAGATCATAAAAGTGAAAAGTAATATATTTTTTTAAATATCATAAATGACCTTCCAAGGTCAAAATAAAAATATGTAGACAATTTCTAAAAAGGCAAGTAGTTGCGAAAAATCAAAAGGAAAGTGAATTATGAAAAACATGATGCTCAAATCATAAAGAATTAATGTAATTTGATTTTGGATGGAGAAAAAAATAACCCGATTTTGATGTTCAATAATATAGTGAAAAAGGTTTAATTAAAAAATCTATAAAAACATATAACTTTCCATAGCCTAATAGTAGGCTTAAAATTTAATATAAGAGTTTGTTGTATTATATAAGATCACAAAATCAGCTAAAAAAAGATTGCTTAAGTTTTATGTTCAGACCTATAAAACTATCTCAATTTATTACACAATTACATCAAACATCATATTAAAAACGTTATTTAGGCATTAGATACAAATTAAGCTAAGAGTAAGACATGCAACTAAAAACCAAACTACCAACAAAAACAAAATTCTATATAGTATGTAAAACAAATAAAACCAACTTATCCAGCAGAAAAAAAAAGTGTCTAAGACAAAAAAGTCTTTAAACAACAACAAAGAACACTGCACTGCCCAGCAAAGCAAAAGAGGTACCTTTATAAAAAAAATTAAAGCAAGCAGCATAGGATAGGAAGAGCTCCAAACTCCTGAAAAGCATCACAAATCCAACACAAACAGAAAGAAAGAATCAGTAGAGAAAATATTGTTGAAAACAAAAAAAGTGCAACACAACAATTAAGGAAATGAAAGCGTACCAAACTGAAAAAATACTTCAATAATTTCATAGCCAAAGAACAACACAAATAGCATATAAAGATCAACCAACCACATAAAACCCTAAAAGACAGTTATGCAATCACAAAAGGCCACTATAAAATCTGCAAAAGTAGACATAATAATGCAATAGTAACACCAAAAAATTTTCAAGCATTTGAAAAAAAAGATTCAAACAAAACAAAACATTGCCTTGCTGGAATAAAAAGCACTCTAAAAATGCTAGCCAAATTGTGTAAACAAAGACAAACAACACAGTTGTGCCAAGCAAAGATAAACTAAAAATAAAATAAAAAAGCACGTGGCAAACCGACAAATAGGTTATACACAGTAACCAATATAAAAATCAAGACATATTATTTATTTATCTCTATAAGAGCAAAAAGAAACCAATTCTTTATTATTAATATCGACGCATAATTATCCAAACAGAACACATAAAACAATAATCATCTATTGAATTAGATATCATTATCAGCAAACTCAAAAAAAAAAACCCAACTCAATCCACTAAAACTAACAACCAATCACCAGAGTCATTAACCCATACAACAAGCTTCATCACTCAACCTAACAATTTTGAAAACCAAAAAGAAATAACAAAAACCAATCAACTAAAATCAACATCAACATAAAATGAACAGACACACACACACCCACGCCCACGCCCACACACACACATTGAGAACAAACAAAAAAACAAACACCTCAAAATAAGAGCACTCCAACCCCTATGCAAAAAAAAAAAAGAAAACAAAACTAAGAACATCACAAATTAGCCTAGCAAATCAAGTCGAAGACAAACCAATGCAAATTAGAAAAAAAGACAATGACAGGGTAACAAAGCTATGAACATAGAACGTCTTCCTGTGCTAAAAAGAAAGACATAAACAACAAGCAAATGTCAAGAACAACATACTAACCTAAAACCCACTAATTCAACTCCAATAGACAACAATAAAAATTGCAAAGCTTTATATAACAAGCAGCCCAAATCACACCTAATATGTCAAAGAAAATATAAAACATGAATACTGTACAAAAGCCATTCTAACAGTACAACTGGTTTAATACAACAAGAAGAAAATGCCCTAATATTTTACCAACTACATCACAAAGCAGAAAAAAATCTCATCAAAAACAGTAAACTTATCTCGCAGCCTTCTCTGAAATGAGACATCACGAAACAAACGCAGATCCACAACAAATCAAGATATTGTACAAAAACTAATCATATATCAAATCCACAACTTCCCAGGACATGGCAAGTAATTAGCACATACACCCTTCCAAATAACAGAGACTATGAATGCTCGAACATCGACTGTGCTAAGACATGGCAGGTAGATTGTGCATTTAATGCAAATTGTTGCACACAAACCAACTCTTCCATAAAACAGACGACCAATTACACGTGCTTATTGCCATACTAAAGCAACCCTTTACTACCAAGATACACAATTGAGATGAGCCAAACACCCAAACACAACAGCTTCCAGCCACGCGAAAGGAAGCCTCCACTGCGAAGGCACCCAAGAGACAAATCCATGTCAAGTGATGCGCAAGCCAACCTCAAAAACCAAACACAAAAGTATTATCAGAGCCTAAGAAAAGAGACACCATCTATAAATCCACAACAACAAAGAAAAAAAACAATTGAATCCAGCACTCCCTCCCTTCTGGTTTTTAAATTTGTGGTTTCTCTTCAATAATAATAATAATATTTATTTAAAATTTAATAATAATAATAATAATAATAATAATAATAATAATAATAATAATAAGACCCATACCAGACCCAATAGCCTTGGGCCAGACGAGAATGCAAGACCCAAGTTACTTGGGTTAGGCGTCCATGTCAGCCTAAGCAACTTAATTCTGGAGCCCCTTTCCAGCCCCAAGTTACTTGGGTCTCGAAGGGCATCCCAAACTCAAGTTAATAACAATAATAATAATAATAATAATAAATAACAAAAATTTTCAAAAAATTTATGGTTGTTTTTCAATATTAATAATTGTTTTTCAAATGTATTAATTATTATATTAATAATATTAATTATAATAAAAATAACGATATTTATAATAATAATAATAATATATTTAATACTAATTATAATAAAAATAATAATATTTTTAATATTAATACTTTTAATTATAATAAAAATAATTATATCTATAATACAAATAATAATATTTATAAACCTAATACTCAAGAACCTTTAGTCTTGACCCCAGATCCAAGAGAATTGGGTTTTGACATAGCACCCATTAGCCTTGGATCCTAACCCAGAACCGAGAGTCTTGGGTCCTCACGCGGACCCTAGAGTCCTTGGTCTGCACGCCAGACCCAGTAGCCTTGGGTAGGACGTGGGACCCGTTAACATTGGGTCCAGATTCCTAACACAAGTGTCTTAAATCCTGACACCAGACCCACTAACACTGAACCAGGACCCCAAACCCCATTGCCTTGGGCCAGGCAGACTACAAGACCAAAGGGGCTTGGGCCTGCGCCATGCCACACCCAACAAACTTGGGTCAGACGCCCCTTTCCAGTTATAAGTTTCTTGGGCCTCAAAAAGGATGTCAGACCCAAGTTAATAACAACAACAACAACAACAATAATAATTGATTTTACCCTTCAAATCAAATCTATATATATTTTTTCCATAGCAATAATATTAATTTCAAATTTAATAATACAAATGAATCTTCGATAGTAATAATATTTTTTAAAAAATTTATTGATTATGATGATGATGATAATAAACTCGTCTACCCCAAATTCTTATAGTTTTTAATCACTTCAAATCAAGTTTATGGCTTTTCTTCAATAGTAATAATATTTTTCCAGCCTCAACTTACTTGAGTCTGGAAGAGGATGTCAGACCCTAGTCAATAAAAAAAATCATAATAATAATAATAATAATAATAATAATAAATAACAACAATAATTGATTTTACCCTTTAAATCAATCACTACCAGAAATTCGCTCAATAGCAACAGATTTACTGACAGAATATTTCTGTCGGTAATTTGAGGTTGAAATTACCGACGGAAACTTTTCCGTTCGTAATTCAGTCGGTAACTACCGACTGAAAGTGTCCGTCGGTAGTTACCGATTGAATTACGGACGAAAAATGTTCCGAATTAAAAAAAAGGTCGGTCACTGACATGGAGGTTTTGGCGGAGTTATTTTTACTGATGGAATCACCGAGGGATTCGAAATGGCAGATCCATACGGTGACGTGTTGATTTTTTCGTCAAAATAGCCGACGGACTCACCGACAGAAAATCCATCGGTGAAACCGTCAGAAAAAGTTAATATATGTCCTTTTTGCCGACCCTCTCCTCCCCTATTTCTCCTTCTTCTTCCTAATCCCAACTCTCCCCATCTGCAAACAACCAGCCCACCCTCCCCCCAAACAAAAATCTCCCTCATCTCAGCACAACAAGATATATTTCTTGAAGTTTTGTGGTCACAGCATCCGTGTTCTGATTTACCGACGGATTTTATCAATTTTTGTAAGTAATTCTATCTTTTTAAATTTTAACATTTAATTAAATGTCAATTTTATTGTTTT
>Ga0307515_10024053_pt1 | contig 10635 bp, 4 predicted proteins | sample 17_EM_MG_FD_194513 | JGI IMG/M metagenome (GOLD analysis project Ga0307515, IMG submission 194513) | Populus trichocarpa ectomycorrhiza microbial communities from riparian zone in the Pacific Northwest, United States - 17_EM | ecosystem: Host-associated > Plants > Roots > Unclassified | place...
AGACTGTTCTGAGAAAATCATGGCCACTAGGATTCAGTTTATTTTGCCTCTTTCTTAAGCATTTGGTTTCAACTAAGAATGAACAAGGTCCTGCATTTAAGGTAGAATTGGGGCCAATGCTGTCTTAACTGAATGATTGTGAAGCTAATTGGAAATAGAGTGCTCTTTCATTTCAATCCCTTGTTTGTACCTCAAAAACAACTGGTAGATTTGGACAGGTTCAAATCCTTTAAACATTATGTTTTCTTAGTACTTCACCTTTTTTTAACCTCTCATATGCCCATTATTCCTATTTGACCATTCGTTTCTTTTGTTTTTTTATTTTCTTCCGTAACAATTCTAAGCACATAAACGAGTATAGCTAGGAAAAATTGATGGATAATGAAAATTATTTTCTGCACCTGACCTCATCTTATCTTGTTGTTGCAGTTGCTGCAGTTATTCTGATATGTTTAAACGTTCAAATGGCTCTGTTTTGTGCACTTGGTGTTAGTTATACAGGTAAAAATTAGATGATATTTTTCTCCTTTTTTTCAGTCGTTTTTCTTCTTCTTGTTGTGTGATGAGGGAAATCCTACCTTCTCATATCAGTTATGATCATGCATGCCGCATTTCGAAAGCTGACTCCTGCAAGGCAACCTACTCGCAGTAGATGAAGTAGAAAAGAGGCATCAATTTTGATATCTTCTGATTGGTTTTTGGTATGAAAAACCTGCTCATCTACAAGATAGTCTGGGGCAAGACTTTTGTTCATTGAAACATGAAGCATGATGTGATTATCCTGTTATTTTGCAGTCCCACTCGTCATGTGAAGCAAGAAATGCCCAATTGCTGATATTTTGGATTCAGTTTTGATCTTAGACACACAGCTCTGTAAATTACGTAGCTTATCAAGTTTTCACCTATAAAAATAGTCATCAAAGATCTCAAGCTCCATCATCATGAGAGCTCTAGTAAAAAAAAATTTGTAGCTCTTTTTATTTGTTTTTTTCAAATGAGATATTCAACTGTGGAAATTTAAGCACAAGAATTATGTTTCGGAAGATCTCATTTTTACTGAAGTTTTGCTTATTAGGTCATCGTGTCTCTATTGCCGAAATGAATTTTTGCCAAACACAATAAAACTAGTTCACAAGGGCTTTCAAAGCTTGCTTAGACACTCCTCGGAAAGGCCTGTAAGCTCATCTTTCATAGGTGCTCGTCAGTTTTTTAACGATTAAATGGCTGCTCTTTCATTCTTCTATACTTTATATACTGAGGAGAGGATAAAAGTTTTAAAAAGAAAAATCAATTTTAAAAAGAAAGCTTATAACCTGGGAAATTCTAGATTTGGTTTAATTTTTATCTAATTTAATATTGAATGATAAAATTAAAAATAAATATTAATTTAAAAAAATTTAAAATAAAAAAATAATAATTAAAGGAATGAATATAATAAATAAAAAAAACTTAAAATAATATATCGGATCCAATCCAACCTCTTAGAAAACCTCTAGTTCCAGAAATGTACAGGAAACCATTTGCATCCATCGCATCGTCTAGTTGCTCAACTTACAAGTGCATTGCATGTAATGATAGATGCCATTACCACGCGAACAGCTCAAGAGTTATCATAATCAGAGATAGCATGGTCCAAACAACAAAAGGAAAGAAAAAGGCAGCCAAAGTTCTTTCAATCATCCATTTGAAATGCAAAGATCACTTTCAGAGTAGACGTTATCATCAATCTCTTAAGCCACAGAATCTTACGTGCATGGGAGGGCCATAGATAAGACTTAATGAAAGACTGGACATCACCCACCCACTAATGGAGTGTGTACAGAGAGATCTATTCCAACTTGAGATTTGAGAATCCAAAGATCAGTGTCTATCAGGAAGAAAGGACTCGGTTAAAGAAGATAGCATCTCCACGAAGATGGTGAAGATAGCTTGTGTTCATGCACAAACATGGAATTTTCCTTTACCATCAGAACATTGAAGTGTAGAAGAGGTTAGTACATGCAAGGCACATACGATGCGAGAGAAACAATTTGACAGAACATAGATGGATGTGGAAATAAATTGCTTTGTTTTATCCCCAGACAGATGGAGCTATCCAAGTACAATATTGACAGGCGAATGGCATGATTTCTGCAATTTTTCATTTGCTAAAAAAGGAGATTTGACGATCTTCCACAGCTAGCCAGAATAGGTTCAAACAATGAAATTGAACATTAAACATGTAAATTTGAGAGAGCCAATTCAGTTATTTAGTATTACCAAGCAGAAAGGGAGAACATTATAGATGAACTGAGCTTGTTTGTCACATATCGTCTTCTTCCACCCTGTTGCCATCATGGAGATAGCATATTGGATGCAACTTCTGTAACCTTAACAAGGACCAATTATAAACACAAATAGTGATCTTGAGTTCGCAAATGGTGCAAGATTTTGCAACCAGTAATCTAGTGTGAGCCACGACAAAATAGTTTCTAACAATTGCATGTTACCGAACAATGAAGTAACAAATAATAAAAAGGACAGCCTGCTGCAAACTCAACGTCGATCAGTAAACTACATGAATGAATGAATGAATTTGGCATAAAACAAAAAAAATTATCAGGATGAAACTTTTGTATCATCTTTAAGGTAATGATCACACCAGCAGCGAGATTCTGTACGTTGATTTCTTAAAGTTACAAAACAATGAGTTCTCTTGCGGCTGAGAATAAAGTCGAACCTGGTTTATCGTTCCAACCAAGAATTTAGCACCTAAATTCTTAAATACAGGCACTTGATTCCTTCGCGAGCATGTTTTGTCCACGGGACTTCGTCTTGCAATAAATTCTCACCTGCCTGCAGGGAAAATTTAGTTACAGCTGAAATTGATTGCACACACTATTGATATCAAATGATGCCTACATTCGTTCTTGAGATAAGAAAGGTCAACTCATTGGCAAAGCATGTTCATCATGTTTTCCCACAGGAATGATAGAGCTTACCTTGATCATCTAATTTTATAAATGAGAAATTTCATTATCAAGAGAAAACTATGACAGGAGTTCACCCTGTCCACAAAACCTTTATACTTTGAAGTAGGAAAAACATTAGAATCCAAGGGATCTGAATAACAGAGATTTTAGTAAAGAATATCAAAATCAAAGTTGCATAACTGGCATATCATGGAATATTGAGAATTCGAAATTGCTTCATCGATAAACCTCTAGTCATGAAGTCTATACTGGACTGATTGAACAATTGACTGACAACAGCACTTTCAGTGGATTTATTTGCCCCATGTATCCATCCTGCCTTTTCACTCCATCAATATAAAATACACATGGCAACACCAAGCCATCTTTAGCAACATAGAAGGAAAGGATCTTTATGTTGGAAACTGTTCAGCCCATTGAACTTCAAAGTTATTGCAGTCTCCTACCTGTCTGTTGATCTTGTACAGTTGCACAATGTTCAGCCAAATCGCTTTTGACAAGGAGCAAGTGGATAAAACACGGTGTCTATCTTCATCTGCTTGACTGCACAATTCGCAATCAGGTTTGATATTTCTCTGCCTTCTGATCTGCTTGGATTTGGTGGAGTACAATCTATCTAGAATGGCTAGCAACACCACGAAGCCATGTGCTGGTGAGTGTACACAGATAGTTTGAACCAATCCCACTCTGTTACTTCAACTCAATAATTCCCATGTAGACTGAGCTTCCAAATTATAGTTGCATTTACCAGACCGAACCATCCCATCATCTCCTAAATCCAACCCAACCCCCTTCTAAAATGAAGCTTCTTTTCCTTTTCTACTCACACCCACATGCACTGCAACTGCATGCGGCGTGTGCTTCTAGTACGGCACCGTACTATGTTGACAACAACTTTGACTCCCTTGCCACGTCAGCAACATATTCATTAAAAGGAAAGAAGCCCCACCACCCAATCCAACCCGGACACCCCCAGCCCACCAACTTCAGCTGAGCCTCCTCCTCGTATTTGTTGCTGTTTGTAGACTAGCGCTGACAGGAACCACCTGAGGTGTGTTCGACTCCCTGGCGATCAACCATATTCTGCCACGTCACCAAATGTAATAAATAAATTAAAATCAAAACAAAAGAAGAAGTATGTTCTGTTCGGGTAGGTTAGTTATAGCTTTCGAAATTTTCAGTGACCGTTGGAAGCGCGAACCCCTCTAGAAAACAGAAACAAACCCTAATATTTATAGAGAGAGATGGATATAGAATAAATATCACGCGCTTTGTTTTTATTCAGCAAGTCTGTTTCTTTCCTCTTCTTCATTCTTTTTAAGGGTTTCCAAGCTGAGAGTCTCTTCTTCTCTCTTATAATAATACAAGGAAAGGAAGGAAGTCTTTCTCCCCATCTCTGTTTGTCCATTTACTGCAGTGCTTAAACTGATCTTCAAGAATAAGTCTTTCTTGTTTGTTGATTCTTGCTTTCCTCTCAATTATTCCTCTTTCTGGAGTGTTACAAGTCTGAATTTGATAGGCTTACTGCTAGTTATACATCTGTAATATTGACAAGAGTAATTTTATATTGGTATTCCTAGTTACAATTTTGCATGTCGCATTTCAGAAGCTCAATCTTGCAAGGGCAACCTTCTCGCTGCAGACTGAAGTAGAGAACCTTGCTAAGTAGGCAGTAAAACAATAGGTATTGATACGGAGTGCTAGACTGCTAATATCATCTCCTATTTTGACAGAGCATCCAAGTGGGAACTGAGAAGACTTCTTTTTTGATATTTTTGTTTTCGGGAGGAGGCCCAATGGACTTTGAACTTGCTTTCGACAAGTGAGAAAACTGTTTATTGAAAAGAATGCGCTTTTCAACAATTTTTATTTGCATTGATGCTAAGATTCTACCCGTGTATATATACAAGTTAATTAGCCCGCCACAGGTTTAATTATTATTTTTTAATATTATTATTAAATTTCGTAAAGCTAATGTATGTTAAAGATCTCAACTTAATTCTTTATCTAACTCGAGTTTCTAATTAAACCATATAAAATCTAGTCCAATTTAAATTGATCGATTTTATGGGTTCAAATGCAACATTGATTACTAGTAAAAATATGGTTTAGCTTTTAAAAAAATTTCAAAATAACAATTTTTTTAAAAATATTGAGACAATAACAAATTAAATCTACCTCGGTTCCCTCGCAATCTGAATCATAAACTTTATTGGGTTTAATAATATTTTTTATAAAATATTTTTATTTAATTATATAATAAAAATAGATATTAACCAAAATTTAGCACCAACCTAAAAATAAACACTTATTTAAGACATTGATCAAGCTATTAAGAGCAAAAAAAAAAAAAAAAACATCATGCATTATATTTCCCAACCAACCAATACAATATTAAAGGACGAAATCAAAAAATAATATATTAAAAACAATTAAAAGACAAAAAAATAATATTCAATTAAGGCTAGCGCACCAAACCTATGAACTGGTTATGGACTCCAATGAAATTATAATGTTTTTTTTTTCAAAGCTATGTTTTTTTTATCTATCTGATAATAAAATTAAACGATCACACAATCACACACCAACCTAATACCATAGAAAGTAAAATGAAATCAATTACAAAACTAAATTTCCTATTAACCCGACATCTAAAGATGAAATAAAAAAAAATTAATTAAAAAAAATTAAACTCGCTATAACTGCGAACTTCAAAAACTATAGCATATTAAGTTATTAACTATTAGCTATAAAGCTATAAAGTTCAAGCGAGTGATATTTTCATTGTAGCAATCTGTAGATCGCTCTGGTCTTTTGCTTAAGTAAAAGTGATTTCTGCAGTTCGAAAGAATATTTATGTTTGAACAATCCAGCATCAATCCCTTGAAAGAATGATTTGAATGAAAGACAGATGTGCAAGCTCTAAGCATCCAAAGCAAGCAAGAGAGAAAAGGATAGAAAACTAAACCGTGGACTCAAGATTTGGGACAATTTATACCAGAATGTAATAATAAATACAATAAATGTTCTTAAATTACACTGCTAACAAAAGCAAACCCCACCCCTAATTAGACAGCAATTATGCTGCTACAACTGATAGACTATGAAAAGGGCAAGTAATCATAATAAAAAATTATTATAAACGCACAATTTCTTACAATGATATGTACATCAAATCTGAAAGAATGCGTAAACAGGTAACACACTACAAAAAGAAAGATGATGCACTCAGCCACCCTCCAAGCTCTTCCTTTTCAAATTTTCAAGAACTTTGTCCCTGCCATCTGCATATGAAAAAAGGTTCATCCACAACTCTGCATGTCCATAAAAACCATTAAACATGTACCGGAAAAATTAAATAAACCAACCTTGAGAGCAGAAACCTCGCAAGCGGGCTTAAATTGGCATTTGAATTAAATTCCTTGGTCGGTTGCTTTTTCCTGTTGTCAGCTTCTGTATTTGCATTTTGGGTTTCTTCTGAGGCTGGCTTCCCCTTGCTTAAGAGGCGAGCTGCAAGCTCCTGCAGATCTTTCAGTGAAGATTCTTTCGAGCTGCAGAAATCACTTTTACTTCAGCAAATTTGAACTAAGAATTGCCACTATGTTAACTAATACTAACACATTAAGAGTGGTATTCTCTGGGGGTTTAGGAGAGAATTTTGAACCTTGCCAATCGCTGAAGCAAACTTCTGACCAAGACGTCACAAGATCCAGGCTTTAAGCGCTCCATAGTTACAAGTGAATTTGTTACTGCATGCACAACTGATCCTTCTGAATCATCAGCAACAGCCTATATCATGCAGTTCACACTATTAGAAATTAAACAGATGAAGCTGAAATCAGCAATGAAACTTAAAAATGAACATGTGGATTGTTCGTGGAGCTTGAATCAAAGATTTCTGAACTGTAGCAGGCACCTAGCACACTCAAAACTTTTATCACTAGAAAATACAAGAATTGTATGCAATAGCATGCCAATACACCAAAAAGATAAGAAAAACCCACAATTTCTAAAAGGCACATGAATGAACAAGAGAGAAAGGAAAGGGAAAATGATAGCACAAGTCTAGTAAGCATGGGAAATCACAACATAAATATTTTTTTACCAAATGCAAAAGACCAGAGCGATCTACAGATTCTCGTGGCACAAAATCATTTTATGAACTAGAAAAGCAAGCTGATCAATTTTGTTGTACGGAATTAATTGAGGAAAAGCAAACCAGATTCTTCCATGTTTCATACAATAATTGGTGGATGAAAGAAATGATCTGAAGACCCATACTGACCACATAGCCAGTGCCACATTCTTTGCAATTCATTTTGTTGTGAGAAAGGAACTTTGTAATCAACTTATACACCTTGGGAACTAAATTGTACTTCACGAAATGACTACATTACATCACCTATGTCATGCAAATCTGTAAACTGATACATAGAATCAATTGGTTGCTCACCTCTTTTAAGGATGGGATAAGCAAAACTGACAAAGGTGCTGACGATGATGCTATTCTAGCACTTTCTTCATCATCGCTTGCTTGGCGTGATCTTGAAAAAGCTTTTGGCACAGCAGAGTATTCACGAGAACTTCTGAGGTAGAAGTGTTGACCTTCAGAAATTTACAAAAAACTTTTTTTCTTTTTATGCAGGCAGAACGATTACCACATGTTAAAGTATAATGTACCTGGACGAATCAGAGCTGTTAGTCAATGTCTCTCTTCTTCTGCTCTCCAGCCCATCACTGTTATTCTTGTTTGGAACAAACCTTTCTCTAGCATTTCCTTTCCTCAACCCTCCTTGAAATGCAGCCCTTGCCTACATAGACATGTCAATCAAAGAAGCTTCTCAACACAAGCAAACTCAGATTCCAGATCAGAATCTCCACATGAACATGATTTTGGTCAAATCATTTTTTTTCCAATTCTTGACCTCTCCTTCTTTTGACAGTTTCATGTTCATGTGGAGATTCTGACGGTCAAAAATAGGAAAGGTCAAGAATCTGTCAAAAATGAAAAGCAAAAACATGATTTGAGCAAAAGCTTGAGGAAAGATCCAGCGACAAAATCTTCAAGACAGGTTGGGGCAGACAATCCAATTTATATGAGAAAATAAAACAAAACAAAAACAAGCAACATGGGAAGTTCTAAGATTGATTCAGGCATGACAGTGAGTACAGTAGAAAAACACTAAATAACAATTCAAGACCAGTTCAGAAGGATCTGATGATTAATGGGCGATAATTAAAAGCTGCGTAATGAAATTAGCAATTCAAAAGCGATAACCTCAGCGAGATTTAGAGCACTGTCTTCTAGTGAGGCACGTGAAGTTCTCTCTTGCATTCCTAATCTGGATTTAGGAGTCCGAGGAGAATCAGATTCATCATGTTGACCATAGAAAACAACTGTTCCACTGGTAGAAGCATCTTCAAAAGAAGCAAATGAGCTACTAGACTGCACAAAATATAAAAATCTGATAAAATAAAAGGGTTGCACAGGGAAAGCAAATACACATCATACAACTCAATTTCCAAACACCTTGACAGAAATCATACCGCATTGCTTTGATCTCGAAATATGGCAGAAGACTGAGATCCTTTAGGAGTATGGATGACAACAGTTCCTGATCCACTCACGGACAAATCATCCTGGAAATTGAGCACTTCAGCCAACATTAGAAGTTTGATTTAGAGAATTCCAGGTAGTTGAATTTCTGTGGCTATAATTGCCAAGCAATTAAGCACCCTGTTAAATTCCTACCCAGTCAGCAGTAGATTGGAACAAAAACATGTAGGCATTACTTCTATTAAATTATAGCGTGAGTGGCTTGTGGAAACATTCCAGAAGAATGCCATGCCTTGTGCTTAGGCATATCAATTTTCCCAATCATGTTGATGATGGCCGCTAGTATTTGAATATTACTGATTTCTTCATTGATTTTTTTTTAAAAAAAAAAAAGATTTAGAAAACCATATCTTCATTCTCAGCCCACAAAACACAGGTGAAATTTTCACTCTTGATATAATTTATGATAAGAGAGATAAACTTACATCATCAAGTGAGTTATTTTGACGATCATCGTGATATGAATCCCTAGCATCTTTACCAAAGGATAAATCTAGTGATTCCTGAAGTGCATTTCCAGATGCAGATAACAAATGGTTACCACTCTCTGAAGCTCTTCTTTGGGTATCCTTATTGTATGAAATATCTGTTTTCTTTTCTCTAACCTGAGGTGGTCTTGCAGCACTTCTAACAGTTCCTGTAGCCTGTGATCCACCAATGCTGAAGTCCCATCCAGCATTTTTGAAGGGTTTTCCCTGACCACTGCAAATTAAACCAGTCCATTAGAATAAAAACACGCACTATGAAGACAACAAATAATAAAGAAATGAAATCAACCTGATTCGAACAGTTCCATCAGGCTTTATGTCTCTTGCCACCTTCACGGTATCAGAACCCTCCCCGATTCCTTTACGGCCATTGCTGGGGGTTTCTGCATCCTTTATTTGGTACTTCGGGCGCTCTCTATCAGGATGAAAACAAGAATGTAATTATTATGCTAACTTATGTAACAAAGTTGTATCCCATTTACCATTTTTCAATATTAAAAAAAAAAAAAAAAACACATCAGGAACTGTTACAGGGAACAATGCCCGAGACAAGATTAAGCACGTTTCAAGATCCCTCGTGAAACCTCATATAACCAATGGGGCACCATCTCAATATCTATAATAGCGATGTAAAGGGAAAAATAATTTAAAAAAAAAAAAAACAGGGAGAGAGAAGAAGGAAAAAGGAAAAACTTTGGAAACCAAATTAGTTTTAGTGGGAGTGTAATGGACAAAAGCAAAATATCACACCTTATTCTTTCCAGAAGTCTTGGGCTCTTTCTAGCATTTCTAATAAACCGGTGCTTAAGAAGATCCTTAGCATTTGGCCTCTGAAATTTAATAAAAGGAAATTCAAAATACAAGAAAGCAAATAAAGGTTCAGCCAACAACAGAAATATTAAATTCACATTACCATATCAACTAAAGTGTATCAGAACATTCAGAAACATGGATTAAAAAAGGAAAAAAGAAACAGTGAGACAAGATAAAATTCATACTACCTCAAGAAAGCCAAGCATCAGCTTCAAAGGAAAAATGAAAGACAAGAATCTTAATCACAACATAGAATCAAATTGCTTCCAAAACTCTCAAATTTATTAGAGTATTGAGTAAGGCTTTTGATGCTAATAAAATTAAGAAACAAAAGCAAAACTCATCTCATTGGGTTGGGGTACAAAGCAAGCAAACCAATCCTTATATATCTCAAGGTAATTGAGTGCACGGACACCAAACAAAAAGCATCTACTAGTGCTAATAGATACTTCACCAATGTGTCAAAATAAAAAAAGGTCTCAGAACAGAAAAGCAGCATGTAGGTGGCATAAATTTCTACTTTCTAGTCAGTTAACATTCCTTCAGGAAATCTGACATCATGGAAGGATTCTTATTTGCAGATCCTCATACCCATCCAGGTGGATTATGATTCTAAGAAAATCTTGTCAGAGGACAGAATGGACTATGATTCATCCAAAAACATACCATGCACATCAACCACCAAAATTTAGCTAAATTCTAAATGGTATGACTGCACAAACCCATAATTTTTCATCCAAAAATC
>Ga0307515_10024054_pt1 | contig 10635 bp, 6 predicted proteins | sample 17_EM_MG_FD_194513 | JGI IMG/M metagenome (GOLD analysis project Ga0307515, IMG submission 194513) | Populus trichocarpa ectomycorrhiza microbial communities from riparian zone in the Pacific Northwest, United States - 17_EM | ecosystem: Host-associated > Plants > Roots > Unclassified | place...
ATTTTTAATATATTAAAATAATATTTTTTTTATTTTTTTAAATTTATTTTTAATTTCATAACAACAAACAATTTAAAAATATTAAAAAAAATAAAACTAAAATAAATTAAAAAATTTTAATCATAAAACTGAACTACCATGTCAAATACCTCCTCAACTATTTGATAAAGAAAAACAAAGCTCATCTTGTAATTTGTTTTTTATTTTTATTTTTATATATTTTAATAATTAAATTTTATTTATTTTTAATTATATCTTTTATAATTATTTGACATTTATATATTTTATCGTATTTGATTTGTCATTATATTTCGAGATTGAATTAAAGATTAATTTTACAATAAAAAAAAGTATTAAATTATTTTTATAACTAAAATTAGAACATCAAAAATCAAAATTTATATATATATATATATATATATATATATATATATATATATAATCATGTTCAAAAGGCACATAAATGCTCAATTTGATCCCTCAAGATATATTTTGTCTATTTTTTTGCAATTTAGTTTTTAATATTTATAAAAGAGAGAGAAAGTCTTAAAAAAATAAAAGATAAAGTTTTTGGATGGTTAAATTCTAGACATTAATAATTGTGATTTTGATATTTCTGAATTTGTTTTTAAAATAGTATTTTATATCTTTAATGATACTCGAAATGAAAGATTTGATTTTAAATTTATTGTCCCATTAAAATATATATTTAAAGTTACTGATTCGTTTTATGGATACATGTGATGCTTTTTTCATTTTTTTGAATTAAATAAGGTTTAATTTTAAGTTTTTTGGATTAGAAAACTTGTTTCTTTACTTTTCAATCATCAAAGTTAGCTCAAATGATAAAAAAAAAAAATCATGGATGGATAATAAATCGTCAGGCCATTTGAATATGTGTGTGCGCGCGCACGCATTTATGGACAACATATCCTTCGTTTTTTATTAAAAGTAAAAGAGTATTTCCCTTACCTTTCAAGCTTCTACGTGTCAGACTTTATAGTTTTAGGATAAGCATGTGTATCGATCTTTTTAGCCTAGGTGTGCTAAGCTTTTTTTAAATTGCATTGAATTTTAATTTTTTATTACATTTTATAATTAGGATTGGCTTTAAATAAATCTATTCAAATGATATCTAAATAATTATCTGATTATATATAACATAGTTTTTAAATGATAAAAAAAACTTTATGATAATATTAATCATTATTTTTATAATAATTATATATAAACCTAATATGCTTAATGTTTTAAAAAATTTCCTCGTGAATATTAAGTGCAGATAAAATATTTATATAATTAGATTTTATTATAAATTCTTTATATGTTTTTTCTTAGTTTTTATGTTTTTTAATATTTCACATAGAAATTATTCATCTGTGATTTTATTTTGTTTTTTTTTTATTCAAACTTTATTTTAAAAGTATAATAAGTTTTAATTTAAAAAACAAGATTTCTAAAAATGACATGTTTTTATAAAAAAAAAAAAAAAACTTGAATAAGAAAAACCGATTAGGGATATACATTTTTTTACTCCTTGTTTCAAATAAATATATTTTTTTATAATTTTTTATTGGAGTTCCCTTAATTGTTTATTCAATAAACCATATTGCTATTAAAAAAGATATTTTTTTAACAAAAAAAAAATAAAAAAAGAAATTTTGACTAAAAACCAATTTTGTTTCATAATTAAATCATTATTGTTATTATGAATGTCCATTTGTATTGTTACACAATTAAATAAAATTTTAAAAAGTTATCCATATCACTGGGTCAAATATTTACATATAAATTTATCTTTTGCTTCTTGTTAATCTTTAATTAATTTTAAAAACTCTATTTATAGTTTATCAATTAATATATTTTTCAATTCATTTTATAAAATACAAACATTATCTTTTAAGTTCTCAATTAAAAATTTGATGGTTCTAAAAAAACATATCCATAATGCTAAGCCTTCTTCTCTGGCATTGCAAATTAGCTTGGAATATCATCCTTAGCATAAAAATAGATACCTTAATTAAGAAAAATTTAAAAGACATCAATATTTTAATGTGTCATGTGAGAGATTTTATTGTGGATTCACGGAGTAATATATTTTTTTCCCTTATTTTTTTCACTTAAGTTCTTTAATTAGTTTTTTTTTAATTTAATCCTTTAAAATTATGTTTTTTTAGGATTAGTCATGGTAATTTGTTTTTATGCTCATGTATAGAGTCCTCGCAATGTTAAGGGAATATTTCATCGTTCAGTTGATGCTTGATTTGATAAAATAATGTTTAATTTTATTGATTTATAAGAATTAGAGCTTTGAGAATCAAATTTAAAACTTCAAACAATATTGAGTTCTTTTTGTTTGCTAACATTAGCGGTTGATTTGCACCATCAAGTAAAGTTATTTTTGGTCACCCAACTTCTTTTTTTCTCTAGTTTGATCCTTTCAAGTTGATTTTATCTGGGATTTGACTTGGTAGTATATTTTTGTTGCCTAAATATAGGGTTTTCGCAATGTCAAGGAAAAACTCTGGTGCTCGATTTGGCAAAATAAAATAAATTTATGTTTATGTAAAAGAATTAAGAGTTAAGAGACTAAAATTAAAACTGAAACAAATATAGTGGATCGGGATAAATGGTTAGGGTAAGTTGGTTGGTGTGTGCGTTGCACGAACCAAAAAGTGAAAGTTGTCTATCGCACTCTAAAGGCCTAAGTGGTGGATTCTAGTTATGGAACACGACCGTCCATTGTTGTATTGGATTTCTCGCGACAAAAGTTTCTAGATGAGGCTTCGCATGTACTAGTTGGAAGAGCGTAGCGGCTTGTTTTTTTTTCCTTCTTCTCCCTATGTTCTCTCCTCAGGATTTGTGTTGCTCTGTCAAAAATAAAAGATATCCAGTTATTTTGTTTTTGTTTTAAATTTGGTCATCGTTATTGATTGCTATTTTTTGCTACTGTGTCCTTTTTTTATTTTTATTTTCCAATTCAATCCATCAACATTTGATTTTTTTTAGTTTTTATATCAAATTTGATCCTTATTTTTTTTATTTGTTTTATTTTGGATCCTTTTTAAAATGTTTTTTTTTCAATTTTATCCTTTAGCATTTTAATTTATTTTTTATTAATTTTGGTCCTTATTCTTTTGATTTTTATTTGTTTTGTTTTAAAACCTTTCTTGATTAATTGTTTTTTTTTCAATTTCATTTCTCAACATTTGGTTGATTTAGAATTTAGTTTTGTGAAATTTTCAGGTTTGTTTTCTATTAGGTAATCTTGACCTTACGACCATGGACACGAGTCTGGAAGATTATCCCGAGTTAATTTTAATATTTTTTAGGTTTTTTTTTTAATTTTTTTTAATTTCATCGTTTAATATTGGGTTGGTTGGGGATTGGGCTTTGTGATATTTTTCACTTTTCTTTTTATGGTCATGAGCTTGGTACTTCAAGAGTACTTTAAATATTTAGGATACTTTAAATATTTTTTTTATAAAAAAATAAATAAAAATTAATTAGCATTTCGATTTATTTATGGTACTTCAAGAGTACTTTAAATATTTTTTATAACAAATAAAAAAATAATAATAATTAGACATAGCCACCAGATCTAAGGCTATAGGGTCTTGCTTGACCACATACCCAAGATCTTGGGTTTGGAATTATAATTAATTCAAGAAACTTAAAATATTTTATTTATTTATTTTTTACTTTAAAAAATTTATTATTATCCCACCGTAAAAAAAAATGGATAATATACTAATTATGATTTGTAATTTGAACGGTATCCTTGACAACAAACAAATTAGGATTTGAGAAACATTCAAACCACAACCAAGGTTTGCCCTGCCATCCTCTCTCGTTCTTGCTTATTTAAATTAACTTTACATTCAAGCTTTACAATTAAAAAGAAAAATCCTCCGATTTTCGTAAAAAAAAAAGGGCCATAAGCAAAGCAACAAGAGCAACAAACATCTTTGTGCGATCATTACAAAAATATTTCAATAAAGGTGGTGGCGGAACACAATATTCAAGAACAAGGAGGGCACCAAGTGCAAATAACAAACAATCTTGAAGCCCTAGAAGCCGTTTCCTCCCCCTCCCCATTTTCTCGCCTTTCCATATAAAAAACACAGACACAGTACAATCGCCACGAATCATCCTATTCATTTCCTCTCTCTGTAGAATTCTTAAAACGAAACCATTCAATTTCTCTAAAATCACTCCATTCTCTCGTTTTCTCCTCAGATCCGTACCATTCTGACCCTCGATTATACATCTCCTCCCAACGGAAGCCCCACCTCTTCACTCCCTCACTGAACCAGTGATACCCTCCTTTTCCTCTCTATTTTACTATTTTACCCCGTCAGATAACCCTGGGTTTTCTTTTCTCCCTCCACACTGTATAAATTTTCAACTTCCAACTTACAGAAGAAACCTCCAGTCTTTAATTCTTCGAACCAAAACGCTTCCGTTTGAATCTCATTGATCCTTGTAAGTATTTTTTTTCCAACCGTCGCAACCCTGAAACCCTAGGCTCAGATCGTTCTTGTTTTCTAGTTTTCTGTACAAATTTTGGAATTTGAATCGGTGATTTAGTTTCCTAGTTAGGGTTAGGCTTCTATTTTGTGATGAACAACAACAATAGAGGAAGGTATCCGCAGGGGATCGGTGCCGGTAGAGGCGGAGGTATGAACGCGAACCCTAATTTTCAATCAAGGGTTCCGCAACAGCAGTATGTGCAGAGAAATTTCGGGCAAAATCATCACCAACAACAATACTATCAGCATCAACAGCATCACAATCAGCAGCAGCAGCAGCAGCAGCAGCAGCAGTGGTTGAGGAGGAATCAGTTAACTGCTGCGGATTCGAGTATTGATGAGGTCGAAAAGACTGTTCAGTCTGAGGCTGTTGACTCGAGGTCAGCCTTTATTCATTCAAATATTTACACGTGGATATTGATATTTTATTACTCGTGTGTGATTTTTCTTAAATAAATGTTAATGTGTCGCATGAGCTTTGCTATTGTTGGAAAAGAGTTGATTCTGGAGTATTCTAAGCATGTTGTAGGAGAAAGAGTTGCACAGAGATTGTTTGCTATAAGCCTATAATTATAAGTTATCATAAAAGGATGAGGGATAGGAAAGCCTTGGACTGGATGTGAGCTTGGCTTGGTGTTTGATGATTTGGTGTGATGGGCTGGTCAATGTTCGCATTTAATAAATTGCCACAGCTTGCTCTGAGAGGCAGTGGTTGTTTACTTGTATGGGGATTATGAAGCAAACTTAACAAGTTTCCACATCCTTACCCATGGGTTAACTTGGGGGATTCCAAAAGGAAAGTTCATGGGTTTTCTTACCGCTACAAGTGGTTTGATGGATGTATCTTGTTCCTGTTTGATTTAAATTTCAGTTTTTAACTACCTCTGCAATGATTGATGCATCCTTTGGGTACTTTATTAGAGGTGTTTCAGTAGTTTGCAGCTTTTCAACCTTGTTTGATCGTAATTTTGCTTTCAAATATTTTCATAATTTTGTTGTCTTTTTTAATCATATCTTGGTCCATTTTGAACACCATATGTGCTCCTGCTATAATGTTTGCCCTGCTTGCTGCATGAGCAGAACTATCTTTTGTCTTAATAAGTAAAAGAAGATTTATTATTATCATTTTTGGATCAAGACTCTCCATTATGATTAAAAGTTTGTTTTGATAAAGATTATTCATCTAGAACACAATAAGTACCTTACTGGTTAAAATTTCTAAATGGTAGCAGCTTGCTAATATTCAATGAGAAGTGCTTTTCACGAGTGATTTTACTGTAAAACTATTAATTTTCTGTTGACGTAGTTTTCTTAAAATCTGCACATTAGTAGCAAGTTTTCAAGGGTATTCTATTGTGAATTGAGATTTCTGAAATTTAAAATGTATCAGTAGCTATTGTGGGAGTATTCAGTTAAAAAAAAAATTACTAATTTGATTACAAAATCTTGTTAAGTGCCAGTCATCTGATGGATTGGAGACAAGGAAGTGACCATGCCATCAAAATGAACCACAAAGATTTACTTGGCATTGTGATTGCTGTGCATGTTGCCCTCTATTTACAAAATGGTCTCACATGAAAGAGCATCATCAGATCGTGGGCTCTTGTTGGGATTTCTAGATTTCTTACCCTGCTCTACATGCATGGCGCTAATCTATGCTTGTTCAAGTCCAATCCTTGAGTTTTTGCGACCATGCAATGCTTGTTGTAGACTGAAGTCTTATTGTCTTGTATTTTTGGTTTGTTCTATCTAGTTCACAAGATTGGAAGGCAAAGCTAAAGATACCACCAGCAGATACGCGATACAGAACTGAGGTAGGGCTTTTAATCAGATATTTACTTTCTCATGGTCATGGATGCTGTATTATTTTGTCACACGTATGTTAATTTGTACGCATAAATTTATTGTATTTGGAGCCATGACCAATATTTTTCTTCTCTCTTTTGGAGAGGAAGCATTGTGTGTTCAGCACCTGGCTGCATGGAAACTACAAATTATGTAAGATTGACTATGGAGTCTAACATTGACTCTGAATTAGGAGATTGATAACTAACTTAATGACAAGTGCAGGTCATGTAAGGTTAAAGTTAAACTTGTACCCTATGGTTTGTTAACTGCATCCAGCATTCCTCTGAGTAAATTGACGAGTTTGCTTAGGAAACTGCATCACTTGTTTACTCTCATATCATCTTTTGAGTCATATCTGTTCCTTTCATGCATGAACTTAGGTTGTCTTGTCTTAACAAGATAGCTCTGCACATGTAAAGAGCATTCATGTGACTTAAATATTGTATGACAATGTTTGAAATGGTTTAATGTTGTAGTCTGGTAGATCCTTTGTTTTCCTTCTAAAGATTTACTTTCAAAGAACGATGGAAGTACTGTCTAAAAAATGAGCTGGTGAACTTCATTAGTGAACTTTTTTAAAAGGGAATGACTATATGAATTCCATTTCACTATTTAAATGTCTTGCAGGATGTGACAGCCACAAAGGGGAATGATTTCGAGGACTATTTTCTGAAGCGTGAGTTGCTTATGGGAATATACGAGAAGGGTTTTGAAAGACCATCTCCTATTCAGGAAGAGAGCATACCAATTGCTCTTACTGGTAGCGATATTCTTGCTAGAGCTAAAAATGGGACAGGGAAAACAGCTGCATTTTGCGTCCCTGCCCTGGAAAAAATTGACCAAGATAACAATTTTATTCAAGGTCTGATATTCACAATCAATAAACTTTTTTATTCACTATGTACATGCACGTTTTTTTAAGGTATGTGTATGGTTTGTTGCTTTCACAAGTAATAATTACTTACAGTGGCTACCATGGCCTTTAGGAGCATATTACTTTTAGGTTTTATGGATATGAATTGATAATAAATGAGAAGATAGGAATATAAGAACTGTTCCACGAGGAGGTTGGGATGATGTTTTGAGTGTGAAGGAGTTCTGCTTTCCTTTTAATATACAGCCATAATGTTTTTTTTTCAAGCAATGTCAAACATGAGCTGATTATTTGTAAACAATTCACAAATAGCAGCCTTTCTTAGCTCTTGATTTTATTTGAAGTTATTTAAATTTAATTGACTTATTAGTTCTGGATATATATTTATGAAAATTGTATTTGATGACTTAATTATGCATCTGCGTGCAGTTGTGATACTTGTGCCAACACGTGAGTTGGCTCTTCAGACATCACAGGTTTGTAAGGAGCTAGGGAAGCATTTGAAAATTCAAGTGATGGCCACCACTGGCGGTACGAGTCTAAAAGATGACATTATGCGTTTATATCAACCAGTCCATTTACTTGTCGGAACTCCAGGAAGAATACTTGATCTTGCAAAAAAGGGCGTGTGTATTTTGAAAAACTGTTCAATGCTTGTTTTGGATGAGGTGAACTTCAACCCAGCTAGTCCTTAGTAATATCACTGCATGATAGTTTTGTGTGATAATTGTTGTTCAACTTCTATTTCTTTTTAACTTTTAAAAGTTGTTGAAATAGGTATATTGATGAGTACAGGAGGCTGGTTTTGGTTTCTTAAAGAACACGAGCTTTGTTTAGGTTTCTCAGTGTTCTGGCTGTCATTTATATATAGATAGATGGCAACTGGAACACTGAGCCAAAGCCTTTGAATTTTGGTTGAGATAATATTATCTGGCTGTTTTTAATGCTCAATATACTTTTGAAGACTTTGAATTTTGGTGATGGTTGAGGGGATTTTTTTCTCTGTTTCATGTTGGCTGAGATACTATTCTTACCTGGCTATTTGCCATGTAAATATATTTAAACTCAATTAGCCAACTTTATTTATTTAGTGTTGGTTTAGTTCAGATTTTTTTTTTGGCTAGAGAATGAAATTAACATTGCAATTTGAAAATTGAGAGCGAGGGGAGAGAGACAATGAAATCAGGGTCTTTTGTCTCTCTGCCTAGCGATCTTGTTGTTGAGGGAGAAGGAAGATGTGTTTGTTTGAGCTCTAGGAAATAAATGCTCTAAAACATAAATGAAAAAAAAACCTTTATTGCTGTTTTTCATAGTAAAAAATGATATATTTTGTCATAAAAAAATCTGGCTCAGTGCTGTGATATACGTATAAGCTGTGAACTATCTGGGGTCTTTTAGTTTTCCTCAAATGGTAGATGTGTTTGCATTATGATGATGTGTGTGTATGCGCGCGTGTTCACTTGTAAAGTGCTGTTGGACCTTTAATTACATGATTGCTTATTCGTTTAATTTTCTACTAAGAAATTTTGCATTTGCCAGATGAAGGCTTCCAGCCACATTCATGAACCTTCAAGTTCACCAATTGCTTCTTGCAGTTTCTTACCTAATCTGAAATAATGTGCTATTTAATTATTATAAGTGCTATGATTGAGTTTAATTTTTTGACGGACAAGCATCTGAATGTTTATTGCTTCATGTTCCCCAGGCCGATAAGCTTTTGTCTCCAGAGTTTCAACCTTCAATAGAGCAGCTTATTCGTTTTCTTCCTTCAAATCGTCAGATTTTGATGTTTTCGGCTACATTTCCAGTTACTGTTAAGGATTTTAAAGATAGATATCTAGAGAAGCCTTATGTTATCAATCTTATGGATGAACTTACTCTCAAGGGTATTACACAATATTATGCTTTCGTTGAAGAACGACAGAAAGTCCATTGCCTGAACACTCTTTTCTCTAAGGTTTGACCTCAACTAAACAGTTATTATGATTCCTGGTTTCTTTTTGAATATGATGCCATTGTGGTGTATATGCAGCTGCAAATAAACCAATCAATCATCTTTTGCAACTCAGTGAACCGGGTAGAATTACTGGCCAAGAAGATCACAGAACTTGGCTATTCATGTTTCTATATCCATGCAAAGATGTTACAGGACCATCGCAACAGAGTATTTCATGACTTCCGCAATGGTGCATGCAGGAATCTTGTCTGTACTGGTGTGTACTTGTGTTCTTAGCACTCATGAATATCTTTTCTTTTTGCTAGTTGACTTTCATGACTTCCTCCTTTTGCTAGTTGAAGTATTGGTAATGTGTGCTTTGCATATGCATTGATCAAGTCCTGATGATACACTATGCTTGTTGCAGATCTTTTTACCAGGGGTATAGACATCCAAGCAGTGAATGTTGTTATAAACTTTGACTTCCCCAAGAACGCAGAGACATACCTTCACAGGGTATGTTGAATGTGATATTTATGCAATCAACACCATGGCAGACATTTTTATATTCTTATGTTTGTTTTGTATACTGTTTTCGTGAACATTATATCATTTTATATTCTTATTATTTTTAATACCTTTTTGTTTGTTTCACTCTCAGGTTGGTCGATCAGGAAGGTTTGGACACCTTGGTTTAGCTGTGAATTTGATCACTTATGAGGACCGTTTTAACCTGTATGCATTTTTTCCTCTGCCTTACACAGTTCCACTTGAACTTTGCATCTATTTTTCGGGAGTTCCCTAACTTAGTTAATGTCTTCTTATTTTTCTGCAGGTATAGGATTGAGCAGGAACTTGGAACTGAAATTAAACAAATTCCTCCACATATTGATCAGACAATATATTGCCAATAACCTGTGGTAGATGCCTCTGTCTTTGCATTCAACAATGGCGAGTAGCATCAGTGATTAGCAATGGTGAGTAACATCAGAAATGTTTGTTTTCATGATGATAAGATATAGATCAACTGACCCCATCTCTTAAGATCAATTGCAATCAATCTTGTTCTGATTCTATGATTTTTGCTTAAAAGAATGAAGAAGAAGAACATTGGCTTTCATAGATCAACTTGAAATGAAACTGCATGCTAGAATATCAATTACTAAATTGATTCTTTTCTGTTAGAAACAGAAAGCAATATTTCTCTGGAATAATCTGATGTATGTTGACTATTGATTGGTGAGTTTACCAGATAAAGCTGAATTGGATTATGGTCCATTGTTTTTCCCACCCAATATTTTCCATGTTTCAAAAGGGGAAGATCTGTTATTATGAATTACAAGACTTAGTTACACATCCTTGATATTTTATTTGATTAAGAATTGGTTAATATAGAATTTCATAAAAGTATTGGACCACCTCTTTTTGTGTGATAACAATAAAAT
>Ga0307515_10024055_pt1 | contig 10635 bp, 9 predicted proteins | sample 17_EM_MG_FD_194513 | JGI IMG/M metagenome (GOLD analysis project Ga0307515, IMG submission 194513) | Populus trichocarpa ectomycorrhiza microbial communities from riparian zone in the Pacific Northwest, United States - 17_EM | ecosystem: Host-associated > Plants > Roots > Unclassified | place...
CGCGCTGTAGCGATCGGTGGCTGCACGGCGTGCGTAGCGCTCGGCCACCGCGTCGGTCTCGCGCTGATCGCTCATGACGGGCTCACCGCATCGATGAAGCGTTGCGCCAATACGCGGTAGCTGTGGTTCGCGACGACGAACGCGCGGCCGCGCTCGCCCATCGCGGCGCGCGCGTCGGGCGTGAGCGCCGCGAGTTCGCGCAGGCCGGCGGCGACGGCCGCTGCCGACTCGGGTGCGACCGTCAAGCCACAGCCCGCTTCGGCAACTGCATCGTTGCCGGCCTCGACCGAATGCAGCACCGCGCGGCCGGCCATCATGTAGTCCATCAGCTTGTTCGGCGCGATGCCGAAGCGGTAGATCGGCACGCGCTGCCAGCCGATGTAGGCGATGTCGAACGCGGCCAGCAGCGCCGGGATCTGCGCCTTCGGCACCGGCGCGAGCATCGTCACGTGATCCAGCCCTTCGTCGCGCACGCGCTTCACGAGCCGCGCCTTCTCGTGACCGTCGCCGACGAGCACGAAGGTGATCGGCTCGTGCCGCATCAGCGCGGCCGCATCGAGCAGCACGTCGAGCGCGTTCGGCAGGCCGTGCGAGCCGGCATAGCCGACGATGGTGCGGCCGCCGCGCTTGAGCGTGGCGAGCGCCGTGGCCAGCTCAGGCGCGAGCGTCTGCGGCGTGCCCTGCCATTCCTCAAGCGCGACGCCGTTCGGCACAATGTTCAGCTTGCGCAAATCCAGCCCGTGCGCGCGCATGTGCTCGGCCACCACCGGCAGCATCGAGACGACCACATCGGCGTCGCGGTAGGCATCGTTCTCGGCCTTCTGGCACAGCAGGATGAACGGGTGCCGCGGCGACATGCCCGAGAGCTCGATCGGCGAGGCCGGCCACAGGTCGTGGACCTCGTAGACCAGCTTCGCACGCGCCTTGCGCGCGATGCGGCGCGCGACCCAGATGTCCATCGGATAGGTGCTGGAGGCGATCACGACATCGGGCTTGAACTCGGCCGCGAGCCGCGGCGTCTCGCGCCACAGCCGGCTCAGAAAGGCCCAGATGTTCTTGACGCGGCCGAGGCCGTTGCCCGCGTACGCCGGCGTCGGCAGCCAACGGTAGGCGATGCCGTCGATGAGCTCGTCGAGCGCGTCACCTGTCACCAAAGGCTGGCGCGTGCGCACATGCGAATACGACGCGGCGACGATCTGCACGCGGTGCCCGGCCCGCACCCACTCGCGCGCCAGGTAGTACGGTCGGTACTCCATGCCGTCGCGCGGCGAGCCCGCATAGTGGTTGATCAGCAGGATGTTCATTGCGACGACGACGGCACGGCCGGGCGCTGCGCGATCATGAAATAACCGAACGGAAAGTGCCGGCTCGAGACCTGCGCCACGCGCGCACCCAGCCGCGTGCGGCCGAACGCGCCGACGACGAACTGCGTGACCATCGCCAGCGGCGGCCCGAGCAGCGGCAGCTTCGACAGCGCCTTCGCAAACAGGTCGGCGATGATCTCGACGATGCCGCCGACCGGCTCCAGGCACAGCAGCTCAAGCGCGTTGATCTTCACGAAGCGCTCGAGCGCGAAGTTGGTGTAGCGGTAGTAGTCGTGCGGGTGCGCATGCACCGAGTAGTAGAACGGCACGTTCATGATGATCTTGCCGCGCGGCGCGAGCACGCGCGTCATCTCGCGCCACAGCAGCTCGGGTTCGGGCATGTGCTCCAGCACGTCCGACAAGATGATCGTGTCGAAGCGCCCGGCCTCGAACGGCAGCGGCTGCGACAGGTCGCAGCTCTGGTCGATGTAGTCGCCCGGCGCCCAGTCGACACAGGTGATCTCGCCGACATGCGGCGCGTAGGCCGCATACAGCGGCACCTTGCCGCAGCCCAGGTCCAGCAGCGCGCCGCGCGCGTGCGCGGGCAGCTGCGCCTGGTAGTGCGCGGCCACCAGGTCACTGATCAGGCGCGAGCCGATGCCGAGCTCGCGCGGGTCGCGCGAGCCGCGCAGCCGGCCACGGTGCAGCTCGAACTTGGTCGGCCGCCATTGCGCGCGGTTCTTCATCGCACGGCTCCGCGTTGCGCGACGACGCGCTCGAGGCAGCGCTCCATCAGGTCCACGCAGTGACCCCACTCGTACTCGCGTTCGACGTGCGCGCGACCGCGCTGACCGAGCCGCTCGCGCAGCGCGTTGTCGAGCACCAACCGCTTCAGCGCCGCCTGCAACGCGGGCACGTCGTCGCGCGGCACGATCAAGCCTGTCTCGCCGTCGCGGACGACCTCGGGCAAGCCGCCCACATCGCTCACGACCACCGGCAGCGCGCAGGCGCTGGCCTCGATGACGGCGACGCCGAAGCTCTCGCTGTCGAGCCGGCTCGGCGCCGCGTAGATGTCGAGCCGGTTGAGCCACGCGGGCACGTCGGCATGCGCGACCGCGCCGACGAACTCGGTGCGCGGCGCGATGCCGAGTTCGCGCGCGAGCGCCTCGAGTTCGGCGCGCTGCGGCCCGTCGCCGACGATGAGCAGGCGCAGCTCGTCGGTCAGCAAGGTCTTCACCTCGGCATCGGCGACCAGCCCGGCGAATGCACGCAGCAACAGGTCCACGCCGTACTTCGGCGCGAGCGACTTGACGATGCCTATCGTCAGCGGCCCGCTCGATCGATTCGATGGATCGGGACGGAAGCGCGCGAGGTCGACGCCGAACGGCGTCACCGCGATCTCGGTGCGTTCCGGCACCAGCCGCTGCACTTGGCGCGCCATCGCGTGGCTGGTGCTCGCGATCGCGGTCGCGCGGCGCAGGTTGCCGCGAATCAGCCGGCCCTTCAGCGCGCTCTCGTACGGAAAGTCGTAGACATCGCTGCCCCACACCGACAGCAGCACCGGCCGCACGCCGCACAGTGCCGCGGTCGTGCCGTAGCCGCTGGCGTAGTGCGCGTTGACCACGTCCGGGCGCCACTGCGCCAGCAGCTCGCGCGCGCGCCATGCGTTCGTGAAGTAGCCCATCGAACCGCTGCGCGGCAGCATGAACACGTTGGCCTGCTCCGGCAGCAGCCGGCGCTCGCACGCATGCTGCGAGAGCACGCAGACCGCATGCCCGCGCCCGACCAGCGCATATGCCCAGCGCTGCAGGTGGATCGAGTTGGCCGGGCCGAGCAGCGCGATGCGCATCGTCATCGCGTACCCCTTTGCACATCAGCACGGGCGACCGCGACGAACACGCCCGCCGCCGCCCACGCGCCGACGGCCCAGACCGCACACACCGGCAGCAGCGTTGGCGCCGGCAGCGCCAGCCAGCCGATCGCAAGCACCGCCCAGCGCGCGGCTTCGGCGCGCACCGCGATCCACGGCAGGCCGCTCGCGCTCGCCTGCACCGTCAGGACGCGCGACGCCGCTTCGGCCGCGGCGCCAGCGAGCAAGACCGCGAGCGCGCGCGTCGCACCGGCATAGGCCGTGCCGAGGCCGAGGTCGGGCCACGCGCTCGCGACGACCCACACCAGCAGCGCCGCGCCGAGCAGCAGCCCGAACATCGCTGCCGCGACGCGTCGCGATGCCGCGGCGCCGGGCCGCTCCATCCAGCGCCGCAGCAGCAGCGGCGCGGCGTAGCTGATCGGCGTGAGCGGCACCTGCACCAGCGTCATCGCCATCGTGAACTGGCCCAGTGCGACGCGGCCTTGACTCGCCTCGACCCAGCGCTGCACCAGCAGGATCGCCGCGGTGACGAGCGCGGCCGTCAGCCAGGCCGCGAGGCCGTAGTGGCCGAGTGCGCGCCAGCCGACCTGCGCCGCCGTCGTCGGCAGCTCGGGCACCGAGCGCAGGCGCGCCCACGAGATCACCGCTGCCACGCCGCAGGCGAGCGCGAACAGCGCGAACCACGCAGGCGCATCGACCGCGCCGCGCGCGACCACGTGCAGCACGCCGAGCAGCACCAGCAGCTGCGGCAACGCGGTGATGACGTTGAACCAGGCCGTGCGCTCGCGCACCAACAGCAGCGCGCGCAGCTGGCCGTGCGCGACCGCCGCCGCGACGGCCAGGCTCAGCTGCACGCCGGCCACGGCGCCTTCGTCAGCGTGGCGCCAGCATGCGTAGACGGCCGCGACCGGCAGCGCCAGCAGCGCGCAGCCAAGAGCCCAGCGCAAGGCCGCACGCCCGCTCATCGCGCCCGACTTGACATAGAAGAACAGCGCCTGCGGCAAGCCGAACATCGCGAACGCGGCGATGAATTCGATCTCGGCCTTGATGTGGCTGAACGCGCCCTGCACTTCGGGCCCGAGGCGCGCACCCAGCAGCAGCGTGGCCAGCAGCACGGCCGCGGCGCCCGCACCTTGCAAACCAAACGACACCAGCAGCTGGCGCTTCAGACTCACCGCAATTGCCGCTGGCGAGCCGCGGCGAACAGGTTGGACGCGAACAGGCGCCGGCCGAGCGCGGGCACCGCGGTCGCCGTCGCGAACGCGAGCTGCTTCGCCAACCGCACCGGCCACCGGCCGGAGTACGCGGCACCCAAACGCTCGCGGCGCAGCGCGCGGCGCGCGGCATCGGCCGGCGTCTCGTGAATCCAGACCTGGTTGTGCGCGAGCAGCTCGAGGCCGGCCTGGTCGAACAAGGCCAGGCCATCGGCCAGCGAATAGCGGCGCAGATGGCCGGACACATCGTCCGGCCCGTAGGCGCGGCGGTCGTTCAGCCAGTTGTCTTCGAGCGGCAGGTTCACGAGCACGATCTCGCCGAGCTGCGCCGCGTCGTGCAGGAACGCCGCATCGTCGGTCACATGCTCGAGCACATCGCTCAGGATCACGGCGTCGAAGCCCGACAGACCGGCGCCGCGAAAGTCGCCGCAATGGAACTCGAGCTCGGGGAAGCGGGCGCGCGCCGCGCTCACGTTGGCGGATGAAATGTCCAGCCCGACGCGCTGCGCGGCCGGAACGGCGGCGATCAGCTCGCCGGTCGCGCAGCCGATCTCGAGCACGCGGCGCAAGGGCTGGCCCGGCGGCCACATCCGCATCAGCCCCGGCAGCTTGAACAGCCGCACCTCGATGTCGACCTGGGCCTGCTCGATCGAGCCGGCGGCGCGCCGTGCGACGTACTCGGGGTGCTCGTCGTAGAGCGCCGAATAGTCGACATCGGCGACCTCGGGCTGCCGTTTCACGTCGACGCCAGCGCCTTCGCGAGCGCGGCCACCACGCGGTCCTGGTCGGCGTGCGTCAGGTCGGCGCTCATCGGCAGGCTCAGCACGCGCTCGGCCGCGGCGACGCTGTGGACGAGCTCGGCGCCACGGTGCCAGCGCGCATACGCGGGCTGGCGGTGCAGCGGCCGCGGGTAGTGCACGGCGGTTGGGATGCCTTGCTCGGTCAGCGCGGCCTGCACAGCAGCACGGTCCTCGACGAACACGGTGTACTGCGCCCACACGCAATCGCGGTCCGGGCGCAGCGCGAGCCGCCGCACGCCGGGCACCTCGGCAAGCAGCTCGTGGTAGCGCGCGCCGAGCGCGTGGCGCTGTGCCAGTTCCCACTTGAAGCGCTCGAGCTTGGCGAGCACGACCGCGCATTGCAGCGTGTCCATGCGGCCACCGACGCCGACGCGCGTGTGGGTGTAGCGCGCGCTCTGGCCATGCACGCGGATCTCGCGGCAGGCTTGCGCGAGCGCGTCGTCGCTGGTGAACACCGCGCCGCCGTCGCCATAGCAACCGAGCGGCTTGCTCGGGAAGAAGCTGGTGCAGCCGAGGGTCGACAGGTTGCAGCTCTGACGGCCTTTGTAGGTGGCGCCGAAGCTCTGCGCCGCGTCCTCGATCACCGCCAGACTGTGGCGCGCCGCAACTGCGTTGATCGGGTCCATGTCGGCGACCTGGCCGTACAGGCCGACGGGCATGATGGCCTTGGTGCGCGGCGTCACCGCAGCCTCGATCAGCGCGGCATCGATGTTGCCGGTGTCGGGCTCGATGTCGACGAACACTGGCTTGGCGCCGATCAGCACGATCATCTCGGCAGTGGCCGCGAAGGTGAACGGCGTCGTGATGACCTCATCGCCGGGTTGTATGCCCAGAGCCATCAGCGAGATCAGCAGTGCCTCGGTGCCGCTCGCGACGGTGATGCAGTGTTTCGCGCCGGTGCGCGCTGCCAGCTGCGCCTCGAGCTCCTTGACCTCGGGGCCCATGATGTACTGGCCGTGGTCGAGCACGCGCTGCATGCGCTGTGCGATGTTCTCTTTGAGTGCCGCGTACTGGCTCTTGAGATCGATGAATTCGAGCTTCTTGTCGTTCACGTCGCAACCTCTTCGAGCAAACGGCACGCGCCGTCGCGCAGCAGATAGCGCTCGCCGGTCGCGGGGCACGCCGCCGCCCCGTCGACGAAGTTCAGCCGCTCGCCATGCCGGCTCATCCAGCCGATCGGCTTCGCCGGCACACCGACGACGAGCGCGAAGTCGGCCACGTCGCGGCTCACGACCGCGCCGGCGCCGACGAAGGCGTGGCGGCCGATCGTCGTGCCGCAGACGATCGTGCAGTTCGCACCCAAGGTCGCGCCGCGCTTCACCAGCGTCGGCCGGTATTCGCTCTTGCGGACCACCGCGGCGCGCGGGTTGTGCACGTTGGTGAACACCATGCTCGGGCCGCAGAACACGTCGTCCTCGAGCGTGACCGCGTCATAGACCGAGACGTTGTTCTGGATCTTCACGTTGTCGCCGATACGCACGTCGTTCGCGACGAACACGTTCTGCCCGAACGAGCAGCCGGCGCCGATGCGCGCGCCGGCGCTGATGTGCACGAAGTGCCAGACGCGGCAATCGGCGCCGAGCACCGCGCCATCGTCGACGATGGCCGAGGGGTGGATCACCGTGGCCATGGTTCAGTATTCGAGCGGCAGATTGATCTTGCGCCCGTCGCGCGCCGAACGGTACATCGCGATCAGCAGCTCGAGCGACTTCAGCCCTTCGCGGCCGTCGGTCTCGGGCTGGGCCTCGCCGCGCAGCGTGCGGATCACGTTGTCGTAGTACAGCGGGTGACCGAAGCCGTAGACGGACGTGGTCTGGTAGCTCGCGTCGTCGAGCTGCGCGTCCATCGCGTGCGGCGTCTCGAAGGCCCAGTGCTGGATCTCGTTGACGGCCACGCCGCCGATGCGCGCACTGCCCTTCTCGCCGAGGATGGTGATCGAGCCGCTGCGCCACTTCAGCGCGGCCACGCCGGTGTCCTCGACCTCGATGTCGCGCGCGAGCGTGCCGGTGTAGGCCATCACGCTCTCGACCGGGCCGACGATCCAGTCGAGCAGGTCGACGTAGTGGCTGGCCTGGTTCATGAACGCGCCGCCGTCGAACTCCCAGGTGCCGCGCCACGCGGCGCTGTCGTAGTAGGCCTGCGGGCGGGTCCAGAAGACGTTGACCGTGACCATGTAGATGCGGCCGAAGCGGCCCGCGTCGACGGCCTGCTTCAGCAGCTGCAGCGTGCGGTTGCGGCGGTTCTGCTTGACGACGAACAGGCGCACGCCGGCGTCGTCGCAGGCGCGCACCATCGCCAGCCCGTCGGCCCAGCGCGTGGCCATCGGCTTCTCGGTCATCACGTCGATGCCGGCGGCAGCGACCTCTTGTGCCTGCTGCGCATGCAGGCCGCTCGGGGTGGCCAGCACCACGCAGTCTGCCTTGCTGCCGGCGAGCATCGCGCTCAGGGTCGGGAAGCCGCTTGCGCCGGTGCGCGCGACCATCGTTGCGAGCGCGGCGGGGTCGGTGTCGCACACGGCCACGAGTTCGCAACGATCGGCGTGCTTGTGCTGGATCGCGTCGACGTGGTTGCTCGCGATGCGGCCGCAGCCGAGCACGGCGAAACGGATCTTGCGGTCGACGATGGCGGGGCGGCGGACGTGCATGAGGGTGTCGATTGTCGCCGACTCAAAGGCGCCAGACGCGCAGCCCGGCGGCTTCGAGCGCGAGCGCGTCGAAGGCCGATTTCACGTCGATGAAACAGCCCGCGGGCGCGACCTTGGCGGTGACTGAGGCCAGCTCCATCTCGCGGTAATGCCGGTGCGCAACCGCGGCGATGATCGCGTCGGCGCGCGGCAGATCGTCCCATGCGGACAGCGGCACACCGTACTCGCGCAGCGCCTCGATGCCTTCGGCGTGCGGGTCGTGCACCGCGACGTCGATGCCGTAGCTCTTCAGCTCGTTGATGATGTCGACGACCTTGCTGTTGCGCAGGTCGGCGCAGTCTTCCTTGAACGTGAGGCCGAGGATGTTGACCTTCGCACCCTTGACGTTGCAACCGCTCGCGATCATCTGCTTGACGGTCTGCTCGGCGATGTACTTGCCCATGCCGTCGTTGATGCGCCGCCCCGCCAGGATCACCTGCGGGTGGTAGCCCAGCATCTCGGCCTTGTGGGTCAGGTAGTACGGGTCGACGCCGATGCAGTGGCCGCCGACCAGGCCCGGCTTGAACCCGAGGAAGTTCCACTTCGTGCCCGCGGCTTCGAGCACCTCGGCGGTGTCGATGCCGATCTTGTCGAAGATGATCGCGAGCTCGTTCATCAGCGCGATGTTGAGGTCGCGCTGCGTGTTCTCGATGACCTTGCAGGCCTCGGCCGCCTTGATGCTCGAGCAGCGGTGCACGCCGGGCTTCACGACCAGCTCGTAGAGCGCGGCGACCTTGTCGAGCGTGGCAGGCGTGTCGCCGGCGACCACCTTGACCACGTTGGTCAGCATGTGTTCGCGGTCGCCGGGGTTGATGCGCTCGGGGCTGTAGCCGACGAAGAAGTCCTGCTTCCACGTCAGGCCGGACGATTGTTCGAGCACCGGGATGCAGACCTCTTCGGTGGCGCCCGGGTAGACCGTCGATTCGTAGATCACGGTGGCGCCGCGCTTGAGATACGGCCCGACGCTGCGGCTCGCGCCGATCAGCGGCCCGAAGTCGGGGATGCGTGCCGCGTCGACCGGCGTGGGCACCGCGATCAGGATGAAGTCGGCGTCGCGCAGCGACTGCGGGTCGCTGCTGTACTCGGCGTGCAGCGCCAGCGCCATCTCGGCATCGGGGATCTCGTGCGACGGGTCGCTGCCGGCGCGACAGCGCGCGACGCGGTCCGCCGCGATGTCGAAACCGATGGTGCGCGCGTGCTTGCCGAACTCGACGACGAGCGGCAAGCCCACATAGCCCAAACCCACGACGGCAACGACAGCGTTCACGCATTCTTCCGGCGCCAGCCGGCCTTGATCAGAGGCGGCGAGTTTAAGGGACGGCTCCCGGGGCCGCCGCGCCGGGCCGCCCCAAGCAAGGCCCCACCCTCTCGGAGGGTCGATCGCCGTACTCGGCGATCGGGGTGCCGACATGATCACCGTAAAATCGCCCGCTCATTGAAAGTGGCCCATGACCGACGAGAACCAGCTGATCACCGAGCGCCGCGAGAAGCTCGCCGCCATTCGCCTGCAAGGCATTGCGTTCCCGAACGATTTCAAGCCCCAGCACCGCGCCGCCGAGTTGCTGCGCCAGCACGACGCGAAACCGAATGACGAACTCGAGCCGCTGGCGATCCACGTGACGGTGGCGGGCCGGCTGATGCTCAAGCGCGTGATGGGCAAGGCCAGCTTCGGCACGCTGCAGGACGCGTCGGGCCAGATCCAGCTCTTCGTGACGCGCGACGCGCTCGGCGAAGAAGCCTACGCGGCCTTCAAGCACTGGGACCTGGGCGATATCCTCGGCGCCGAAGGCCTGCTCTTCAAGACCAAGACCGGCGAACTGTCGGTGCGCGTAACCACGCTGCGCCTGCTGACCAAGAGCCTGCGCCCGTTGCCGGACAAGTTCCACGGCATGGCCGATCAGGAGCAGAAATACCGCCAACGTTATGTCGACCTGATCACCGACCCCGAGTCGCGTGCGCGCTTCGCGGCGCGCAGCAAGGCGCTGAGCTCGATCCGGCAGTTCATGGTCGAGCACCACTTCATGGAAGTGGAGACGCCGATGCTGCACCCGATCCCGGGCGGCGCGAATGCCAAGCCCTTCGTGACGCACCACAACGCGCTCGACCAGCAGATGTTCCTGCGCATCGCACCTGAGCTCTACCTGAAGCGCCTGATTGTCGGCGGCTTCGAGCGCGTGTTCGAGATCAACCGGAGCTTTCGCAACGAGGGCATCTCGGTCCGGCACAACCCCGAATTCACGATGATGGAGTTCTACGCCGCGTACTGGAACCACCACGACTTGATGGACTTCACCGAAGAGGTGTTGCGCCACGCGGCGCGGGTCGCGACCGGCTCGGCGGCGATCACCTACGCGGGCAAGGCGGTCGCGCTCGACCAGCCGTTCGCGCGACTGACGGTGCGCGATTCGCTGGTCGCGCATGCGGGGCTCAGCATCGACGAAGCCGGCGACGCCGCCGTGCTGCACGCGAAGCTGAAGTCGCTCGGCGAGGAGCCGCCGGCGCATTGGACGCTGGCCGAGCTGCAGTTCGGCCTGTTCGAAGCGGCGGTCGAAGAGCAGCTCTGGCAGCCGACCTTCATCATCGACTACCCCGTCGAAGTCTCGCCGCTGGCGCGCGCGTCGGACAGCAACCCGGCCGTCACCGAGCGCTTCGAGCTCTTCATCACCGGCCGCGAGTACGCGAACGGCTTCTCGGAACTGAACGACGCCGAGGACCAGGCCGCGCGCTTCCAGGCCCAGGCCGCGAACAAGGAAGCGGGCGACGA
>Ga0307515_10024056_pt1 | contig 10634 bp, 14 predicted proteins | sample 17_EM_MG_FD_194513 | JGI IMG/M metagenome (GOLD analysis project Ga0307515, IMG submission 194513) | Populus trichocarpa ectomycorrhiza microbial communities from riparian zone in the Pacific Northwest, United States - 17_EM | ecosystem: Host-associated > Plants > Roots > Unclassified | place...
TTTAGCGCGTTTATGAGAGTGTTTATTCAGAAGAGTGGATGGACGCTTCCTACGCTTTACAAGTTGCTCAATGAGCTGCGGGAATTGGCTGCTTTGGTTCGTTACTTGTGTCTCATAGGGCGAGATATCTCAAGTTGATACTCACAAGGCTATACTCTTCAGGGGGACCTCGAGCTGGATAGCCAAGGAAAGGCGCCTACTTGTTGTGAAGACGCCGCGAGGTTGTGTAACAAGGCGTTTACGAGTTGTGTGACAGACCGGTGTGCACCCCCCCTCGTGCAAATGATTGAGAGTCATGAGTACTCATAATCTCTGCATAGAACATTTCCGATTGATGTCTCCCGCAAATGGGGTATTTACCAAATAATCGGCATGGTCTTGAAGTGCTATTTTAAGGTGCGGGGACAACACAATCATCGTGCCATCGTGTGTACCAATCCACCTATCGGGTATGTTCAGGTCAACCGAATCAATCTTTGCAAGAATGTCATTCGAGCTATCGACGCGAATAAGGATGACATCCCACCAATAACCGCCTATCCCATTTCTGCGCAAGTGAGTACCACCTACATCCCTAAGAATCTCTTAATGCTCCCGTGTAAGGTGACGTATAGATACTATATGGGTGTATTGGCTTTCCTTCAAGAAGACTATAAGAAGGTGAGGAGCCCCGCCCATTGTCGGGACTGTCGACTCATTCTACCACAGGCAGAGACAGAACTTACTTTTGCATTTGAAAACTGTCATCATGGGGCTCCCCGGAATCAGGAGTGAGTTGATAAGGTCGGTCATGGGGAGGGTGCTGATATGTGCCATTACAGGCGGATATTAACATGGATAGTACCTCTTCGTCTCTTACTTAAAGGATCATGGCCGTCTCCTGTATTACTTGAACGATACCCAGCGATAGACGGTCTCTACGGTCCCTTCGTTCGCGCCATCACGCAAGGCGATGTTGTAGCATTCGATGAGGCTTTACAAGCACTTGAAGGCAGACTCGTCCAGCTCAACGTATGGATTATCGTTCTCCGGATGCGGGAAATCGCCCTGCGAGGCGTCTTCAGAAAGGTGTACGTGTACCGTCCTTTCTGTCCCTTTCTTCCACACCTGATCCAAGTCTTGACCCAAAGGTGGAAAGCCCTAGGATCAGGAACGCGCGTGACGATCCAGGCGTTCCATGCAGGGTTGAAGCTTGCTGGGCAAGAAATGGATACTGATGAAGCCGAATGCCTTGTTGCAAACTCCATTTATAAAGGGTTCATGAAGGGATACATATCTCATGAGGCTCAAACCGTCGTGCTGGCCAAGACTGATCCATTTCCTCGCCTTGCTGATCGTATTTTACCTGTTGGATTGCAGTAGTCTTGAATTGAGGTTTCGCTCATTTGTGCTTGTACAATAAATTTCTCCAAGTCATCGAGTCCCCCACTGTTCACCAAGGTTTGGACATATGGGCTATTATCACTGGATCGAATCTCGATTCTGGGATGCCGAGATTGGTGCAGTTATTGCCGGGCCTATCAAGAGGCAGGCCAACACGGGATCTGGGCCACACCTTATCTTTCGACCACCACCATGGCAGCCACCCCCGTTTTCAGCCCCGCAGTCGTGGAGCGAATTTGTGGTCACATGAATAAAGGTGCTCCAATGCATTCCGTTTTAGGTTGATGTTGATCCTCTAACGACGACCTGCCATTTAGAGCATCGTACGTTTCCTGTCCTCCCAGTCGTCATGGACATCCTGATCACGTGTACCGCCTCCAGTGGATGCGCTTCAATACTATGTTCAATATTACAGCAAGAGACCGGTGCCAGACAGCTGTAAAATGGTCGCGCTTGACGAAGAGTGCATGGACATCGATTGCGTCTTCAACGGCAGATCTGAAACTCTCCGAATCGATTTTGACCATAAACTAAAGTAAGTCCCACTACAGAGTTGCTTTCTCATCTAAATAACTCCGTCTTCATCACGTATTGTGTAGGGATGCCACCGACGCTCGCATGACTTTAATTGACATGATGTGGAAGGCAGTGGAAGGCCTAGGGATGGTACGATAATATGAGCACACTCTGACTGGTAGCTTTCGCTGATGCAGACTCCGCCAGTCTCGACATACCGTCCGCACGTACGCGCTGGATTTCCCACAAGTCATCGTTGGAGGTCTCTACCTCCTCAGCCTCTGGACTTTCCTCGCACCCAAGCCCTCGACAGCCTTTGAGATCTTTTTCCGCCAGCATACCCCACTATTTCTCCAGTATATGATTCTTACGAACCCACCTTTCGCGCATGTGCTCGAGACAATCTTTATCATGAATCCACTCCTCAAGCGACATCGAACGCACGGAAGGGTCAAACGATATTGGCAGGCTGCGTCACTTACCGTAGGCTACGCCGCGATAAGGAGGTACAAGCTTGAGGTGCAGAAACAAGTCGAGAAGGAGGTAGCGCAACAGAAAGAAGGGAAGAAGCACTAGATGGGCCAGTCTTCTATATCGAATCTGAGCATGTTCTCACTCTGCCTCGCTTGATATATACCCATTGCGTGTCTATAGAAATAGTTCGAAGAAAAAGAGGTAACTTACTACTCATAGGACGATACATCCAGTATACAGATTGGAGAAAGAACAAGCAGTGCCACATCAAAGGAAAAACCTAATTCCCGTCCTCTTCCTCGAGGTCCTCGTCATGTTCGTCGCCTTCGCCATGCTTCTCTCCGCTCGGCCCGGCTTCATTACCATCCATAGTAGGTGGAGGGTGGCCAGGCATTCCATGTGGCGGGTGTGCTCCGTACATTGCCGGATGGTACTCTGGTGCAAATGCACGAACTGTTCGGTGGTACATCATTTTGTACCACTCAGGGCCGATATCTCCCTTCTCCTCATGTTCCTTTATAAAGTCTTCAATTTGAGTGATTTCTGCGAGCCAAAGTGCACGCCAGTCATGCTGAGCGGCATTTGGATCGTTAGGGTCTCCACCCATAGCCATTCTCATTTCAGGTGGCATGAATGTAGTGTGGAAGCTATGTAGACACATCAGTGAGGGAGAGGAAGTCAAAGTGTGGATACGGGCTCACCCATAACCGTAGGTCGCTGGTGCCTGTTCGGGCTGCATGACCATGCCGGACATATACGGGTAGTGGCCGCTCGAGTATTGATCTGCAGTGGCAGCAGAGGCACCACTCGCTTCAACGCCTCGCTCGGGGCGCTTTTTGCGTACGCGATGAACACCAGTTCTGAAACTATTATGAGTATGCCTCTTCTAAGTCCACGCCACCAAAGCCTGAAGAGTACCTGGGATCGACTGTTTCGTCCAGTGCCCAGTAAGAACCCTTTCCACGATCAGTCAAGGGACGAGGAACCTTGACGAAGCAAGGGTTGAGCGACAAGTTGTGGCGAACCGAGTTCTGAGAATAATGGTCAATATCCGATGCATGTACAGTATTCAAGGAGATATTCGAAACAGAACTAGCCACGCGGAGGTGTCAAACAAGAAACAACAAATTTATATTTGTTGTTGTTGGGAGCGTACAAATACGTACTTTCCATCCACTAGGAGCAGTCCGAAAATACGGAAAACTGCAAATTTCGTGCTGCCGTGAGCGAGTGTCACGACGAGCCGCGACGGTGAGACCTACCGAGCCTCTGTGCAACGTGGCCTGAATAAATTGGTGCCCGTACAGGATCAATGATGAAGGCGTACCGAGTGCAAAGTATATATCCTCAAGGAGTAACTTGCCATGCGGTGAACCTTTGATCGCATACCTGCAGCGGCATGAGTATCCCATGTAAAACTGGGCGCTCCGCTGCGTGACGAGGGTGATGAAGACGCGAACCGGATTAAAGTGCTATATGGATAGCGTGGCTTGGTACCAGGGGGCGGATCTTGCAAGGAATCGAGAGTCATTGGCTGCCCTGGCTCGACCTCCGGATAACCCCCCGGATAGAAGGTCGACTGGGCCGGTACGGACGGCTCCTGCTCCTGACCTTCTTCCTGTATCATTTCTTCAGTCTCGTTCTCGCTCATGATAAGCGACAACTAAGAGCAAGGAGTTTGCGGTAGCAGAGATACGGCTTGCTTTGTCCCGCACTGCCTTCATCCGATTCCGATCCCCTCTATGTCTCCCCTCTTGAACTTCAGAAGCCGAAAAGGATTTGAGTTGATCAGTACTATTTCAGAGCTCCGTATGGAAATAGGGTGACTGAGAGACTTCAAGCTGTGGATTGGCATAATATACAGGTTTGACGGGAAACACCTGAACAACGAATAAATGCAGCCTGACAACCACAGTTGTTCCAGTACTTCACCTAATTACTTTGCTCGAATATAAGTAATAGCGGTGTATAAGATTCGAGACGAGGTTATGATGATTGCCAAGCGGCCACTGGGCCACTAGCTATCAAGTCACCTGTTCGACTACCATTGTCCGCAATCAGCCAGCGGCCACCTTCGGGAGTTGGTGAAGTCTGTGGGATTGATATTTAAGCTGAGCTGCTACAGTAGTGTGAGTATCACCAGAAATTACGACACGAGTATAGAAATTTCAGAGAGGCCAGGACATAAGTGCTCTCCTCAATCAAGCATGTTTCGAGGTAAACCACCGAAATTTGTTGAGAAGGAAGGGTGGCTGTTCGTCGGTTCTATTTTCCCTGTGCAGCTTGGAACTCGGGAGTGCGTCCCGTTATTTCTCTTTGGTTTGAATGATCTGATGGCGCAACTGATGGTCTGTGTGTTTGGTTGCGTGGTGTGTGGGCATGGGTGTGTGGGTGTGTGATAGCTTGCGATATTATATTGTGAGATACCAACAAGAAAAGCTAGTCGGTCAACTGTCTGAGACTCTTAAGAAGGTGCAGACGGGTGGGTTTGAAGTTCTGGCGATTGAACCGCGGTTATGTCACAAAACCCCCTGGCGGGTTATAAACCCCAAAGTTTATCCCGGGCTTATAACAGGTTTATGACAGGTTTATGGCAGGTTTACGGCAAAGCGCCACTTGATAGAAACTTGTTTTAAATGTAAACCCCGTTGTAAACCTGTTGTAATAATCCTATTATATGAAAATACCCCTTGATATAAACTTAGGCGAGGTTTACTAGGTTATATTAGGGTTATAGAAGCACTACATGGGTTTCGACATTTTTCAGACATAGTGAATGAACCAGCCGTGTCCAGAGTATAATGATTCCTGAGCTGAGAAGAATAGGGTCAAGGGTGGTGGTATATTCGTATTCGGAAGTCGAACTCGACAAGTCGTCGGTTGAGCTCCGAAATAGGGCGAATGAGGTCAAGAAAGCAGGGGTATCAGTACATGGCTCGGATTCAATCATGCCAATATACCCAAACTCCACCTACTCCCAACGGATTAGTTCGAACTACAGCCAGGCGCCTCGCCCTCGAGAGGAGGCTGACAAGCCGGAGAAAAACCAAAAAAACGAGGCATCTTGTAAGTCAAAACAGAGGTTATAAGGGACAGAGGAGAAGTTAACCTTTCATGATCAAACTTCAACTTACTACAGAACGCGTATGGGCCTTTTCAACGCGATGATTGCAATACTAACCTTTTTATGTTCATTCGCATCCGTACCACTGCCCGTATCAACGCATACGTGATTTATGCTAGTTCACCCATTACACTATAGCCTGAATCAACTGATATTTTGGTGTTGAGTAGCGCCAACGCCAATCTGTCCCGGTCCGGTGCACCACTTACAACACATGGAGCTAAAAATGTCATAGCAGATTACATGTATTAGCAGTAGGAACTAATATACATTCCAATCTCAACATACGAGACGCAAAAAGACGTGTTTGGTTTGCCCAAACAATCAAGGGAATTCCTGGGGAGAGCCGGTCGTTGGTAAAGCCCTGAGTGGCATCACCGCACGCCACCGCGACATAGAACGCGCAAAGAAATTCGCAGAGACAACCTCTACACTATCACGAGGAGGACAAGCGGCGGCGCATGGAAAAGGCTGAGCAAGGGTTTCACCACGATGGTCGCATCGACGCAGTGGCTGGCACTGGCATAATCAGTGAGCTCGGGATGGGTGATGAGAAATTCGGGCCGAATGACGTCAACGGCAAGAAGACTGCTAGTAATCTTGTGGGGAAAACTGCAGAGAAAACTGGAGAGGTCATTGAGAAGGGGGAGAAGTCCTACAGGAGTCCGAGGAGTGGCCTGACTTCGCTCACGATGAGAAGAGCTGGACAGACTGGGTTCAAGGCGTAGTGACTCAGGCTATCGACAAGAGCAGGAGGGTGTAGTCAAGGTCTGGGGTGGTGTGAGGGCACCGCCACCAATATCGCGTGTACTGCGGAGGAGCTAGAGCGGAGATTGAGCAATCCTCCTCACCTGTTTTCAGTATTTTTCTTCTTAGAAGTCAGCGACTCAGTGTTGAATTTGATCCTCTTTGATTTAGTTTTATTTAGTACAGAAACAAATACACGTGTTACAGATTGTCTTTCCAGGTCATGGTCCAGCCATGTTATCTTATAAATCAGTGGCGTCAGTCCTCTGGTCTGCTGTCGAACTTGGGACTTACCCTTTACAGTGTGCACAAGAGCCACACTGAATGGTCCTGGTTGTCGCACGGAGGTTCTAGAGGACCTCTCCTCCGTTTGTATTTTGACCTTCGCAAGGTAAGGAAAGACGCAAAGACGATGGGATGCTCGAGAGAGCAGGTGTTCGTTATCCTCAAAGGCTTGGCCAAGTCGGACGAGGTGCGTCGTATTCTCTGCTCGATGGTTTTTCATTAATCACCTATCATTCTGAAGTTGCAATATTACGACGTGCTTATCGACTTCCATACAAGGGTCATGAGGCAGCTCTCCGAGATATGGAGAAGGCTGAACTCATCTCTCGCTGTGAGTATTTAGCCGAATGGATATTTGAACATGGCCACTCAACGACCCTGGATAGAGAACATGTGAGCGACGGCTGTACCGTGCGGCGTTATCAAGGTGGCTGACGATCGGTCAATATAAACCTCTACTTAGAAAGTGTGGCGCTTCACTCCAATTTTGGCCCACCTCGCTGACTTTGGGCAACATACAGAAATTGCACCCCAAGCCGTCCTAAACGGGACTATACACTTAGATTGTTTATAGAAGATGAGGCGCTAGAATTGCAGACGCAAGACAACCAAATCTGGACACCGGCCCAACGCCTGTGTCCCTTGTTTCTTCAATACGAACACTTGACGATGACTGCATGTCTTGAGGTATTCTCCGACATCAGAGATACGCGTTGAGATCCAAATGATGAGCGGTCCTTATTTTGGGGCGAAAACCGACTGGCGAGCGAGCTGGTTGACGTTCAAGCGCCTTTCAATGATTATTGGAGCTCCGTCAAACACGAATTCATGGTACCGAGTAAGCCATCACCACCAACTCGTACACCCATATCTGACCACGAAGCGCAGAGAACGTTATTGTCGTTGGAAAGCATCACCAGCATCGTTGGCCTATAGAATTACAATCCTTTGCGAGCACTACGCAGCCCATTGGCCGTTACGAGACTTAGAGAAGAGGGATCGAGTTGTACATGGTCGCTTTGCGGTTCTAGATCACTGTTGATGTACGTTCCAGAACTCCAACCCAACGGAGCTCGGTGAGGCAGCATAGCGGAGTAGCGCCTTAAATGCATCGATCCTCATCAAGAAACTGGTATTTGTTACGAGGCGGAGTAATGCCATATCGAGATAGCAAGCATTATGGAGATCAAACACCGTTTTGACCTCTTCTACGATCGGGAGGCCTCCTGGGTAGTTCATAGGGAGGGCCAAGTTCAAGATTGACCCTTTGTGCCACCCACGGGTCAGTGATGTTGTTGGACAACACTGCTTTCTTTCATGGTTATGCCCCTTGGCTTAGGCTCTTCCCAATTCCTTTAAAACCTCTAATCGTCGTACTGGCCCAACCCTCCTGAACCCAAGTGTACTCATGGTAAACGTTGCCTGCCCACCACTGACAGCCCTCAACCGCGTAGTGTAATCAAGCATCTTGCTTAGCGGAGCTACCGCATGTATGCTCCTCTTCAACCGTGCGGCATCAACTAGTTGACCCATTTGCGCACCGGCACATGGGCTCACCCATCGCGGAGGAACGTAAATCATATCCGCCGAGTAGGGTGTACTCTCCACATCCTCATCCATCGAGCCGGTGGAGGCAGATGTACCAGATGCTAGCTCAAGGATTTCCCCGTTGTGCTCTGTGAGGTCCTTGACAACCTTACCCATCACAGTCTCAGGTACGTTCACTTTCACGCGGATGTACGGCTCCATCACATCCCCCGGTCCCGCTCCATGTAGTATCTTGCGGAGAAGGGTAGAGGAGGCGGCCGCTAACGCAGCAGGCGGGGAGCTGGGTACATTTGAGAACTTCTGCACGCTGATGTGGAGGCCGAATAGTGGAAGGTGGGTATGTGGAGACGCAGAGAGCGGCCCGTTAAGCCCTTGGATGATTGAGGTGATGTCAGGGGAGAGTGAATGTGCAGTCGCTTCCGCTACCGTTGCTGGTAAGCGCTTTCCATTCTCCGCGCGCACAACAACATTCCCGTTCCACCCCTCGTCAGGTTGTTCTCCTTCTTTCATCGGCCGTACGAGCAGTGTCACGGATGCTTGAGAAGGCTTCCCGTTAATCTCCTTCGTCCAAGTCATTGCCTCCTCTGCTTCCAAGCCCTCAGGGAATGCTTCTCTGTAGCTAACCTGCCGCTTGCCCATCTGACATTGTACACCAAACTCGTCCCTCAATCGTCCCTCAACAATCTCTAGGTGCAAGGCGCCAAGCCCGTGTACAAGGATTTGGCCTTCCTCTTCTGTCCATCTCACTGAGGGATCCGTCCGTGAGAGAGCCGTTAATGCATCTCTCACTAGATCTAGATCGGACTGGGTCTGTGCAATGATGGATGCGGATATGTTTGCGGGCGGAGGGACAATTGCGGGGAGTGGGTGCCGGTCTGCTATTCCACTGGGGCCGAAAGTCGATATGAGCGTATCTCCTGTTCGTGTATGTTGGAGACCAAGAATGATTCCGACTGAACCGTAAGGAAGAGAATCGATTTCCTCGTGCTCCGAGGCGTAAGGCAAGAGTAACTTGGAGACGCGCTCTTTCTTTTGTGTCGAGGTGTTCAAAAGGCTTGTATGTCGAGTTAGTGTACCTACATATCCATCAGTAGTACGTATATAGGCAAGTATTGTTACGAACCAGCATAAATCCGAACGAAGGTCATCCATCCCTTGCGCTTGTCCCAGCCGACTTTCCACGCAAGTAGCTGCACCAAGCCTGGATTTCTCGAGATTGTTGCAGCCCGCTGCCCGAGCATGTCTACATCCGCGGGACTCGCAAGCAGCTCGCCAACATAATCCATGAGAAGCTCTGTCCCTATGTGCTTCAGGGCCGAGCCGCAGAAAATAGGGAGGGTTTCCTTTTGCAGAGTAAGTTTTCGCAAACTTGATAAAATCGCGGAGGAGGGAACGCGGAGGTAAGCATCCCCGGCGTTACTGTCGTCCTCAACAATCTCCGACAGAAGATCAGGAGAGAGTACAGCAATAGAATCGATGAACTCTGTCCGTGCTGCGACTAAGTGGTCGAGGAGGGGGTGTCCTGGTGGGAATATGCTGTTATTCTGCAGTTCGGTCAGGGATGTAGGTAATGGATGCCGAGTTGCTTCCTTAGAACCGGACTCCCACTTCCACCCTTCCCACTTTGCAAGGTCTACTATTCCTTCGATGCCGGGTTCACCTCTTGAGTAAGCTTCCGGGTTGAAGGAGGCGACTGGAAGCGCAACAAGAATGGGGGTCGGATGCAGTTGGTGGGAGAGCAGCGACAAAAGGGAGTCTCGCACCGAGGCTCCCGGTCTGTCAAGTTTATTGATGAACATGAGGCGGGTTGGGACGTTATGTCTGGATGAAGGCATAATTAGGGGTTCTGTTCAGATGATGAGAGGCTATCAATGTTAAAATTCAAAAAGCTTACCTGTCCAGCTGCCCCCAAACACCTTTCGTTTGGGCCTCCACTCCTTCAACACCATCCATAAGGACCACCGCGCCGTCGATGACGCGACTTGCACTCTCCACCTCCATTCCAAAGTCTGCATGTCCAGGGGTGTCAATAAGGTTGAACGTGTAGTCCTTCCATTTTACTGGAATGCTCGCAGACTGGATCGTGATGCCTCGTTCCCGTTCGGTGGGCAAGAAATCCGTGGTCGTGCTTCCGGTATCAACAGAACCTGTCACTTGGAGGTAACTGGACACGCTCAGGATTGACTCCGTCAATGTGGTTTTACCAGAATCTGCAAGGAGTTGGTCAGTTAAAACAAACAGAGCTCGGAATAAAGAGCGGCACACGACAAAATATCGCGTGAAATATAATGGGGAGGTTTGCTTACCAATGTGTGCCATCAGGGCGATGTTCCGAATTTTGGAGCCATCGGTCGACGCGTTGTACGACGCGTACCGTATGCCAATAATAGGTGTCCTACATGGCACATTGCATATTTTTGTCCTGCATGTTCGTAAGCGTCTGAGCATGGCGCCAAAGGAGGCGACCAGATCCAGATCCAGTACAAAGGACACTTGTTCATGGCCTCTTCACCTTCCGTCGACACTTCAAACCCGCACGAAGCAGGGTCCTCCTCAA
>Ga0307515_10024058_pt1 | contig 10633 bp, 9 predicted proteins | sample 17_EM_MG_FD_194513 | JGI IMG/M metagenome (GOLD analysis project Ga0307515, IMG submission 194513) | Populus trichocarpa ectomycorrhiza microbial communities from riparian zone in the Pacific Northwest, United States - 17_EM | ecosystem: Host-associated > Plants > Roots > Unclassified | place...
TATATATATATATATATATATATATATATATATATATATATATATATTCTGGCAAGAACAAAACAAATCAAGAACTTAGGTGTGTGTGCCGATTTTGATTAAGGAAGCATCAAAAGAACACTAACTTATAATTAAGTGTTCAACAAAGCAATAAAAAGTAACATCCCTATTTTTATATATATATAGGTGGCCGAATCTATCAAAAATCAAACAAGAAACAATAAAAACTCTAATTGAAGGATATAACTTGTGATTAGATCAGCTCTGATACCAACTGATGCGAACCCTAGCGAAATTTAATGGAATTCGCGACCCCAAGGTCAATCTAATCCAAGTTTGTTGAGATTTGAATGAGTTTATCACAATGGAAGAGTTGCTCCAAGGCAACAAGACTATAAACCAACTCGATCACAATGCCTACACCTAGAGACGAGCAAAGGAAATATAAATTCACAACAAAGAATGGTCATTTCTTTAAAGAGTTGAAAGTTCAATCAAGAACCAAGATTGAGCAACCAAGAAGTCGGCTACAATGCTGAAAATATCAAAAAAAGTCTCCCCTAAAATTATTCCTAAACCCTAATTTACCTAATGGGTCTCACATAAGCTCAATTTAAATAATAACCAACCCAAGCTAAAACTAGCCCAAACTAATTAAAATAAACAAAATAAACAAGTCTAAGACCCAAATAAAATGTCTCCTCTCAAAATAACTAAAGTTTGATAGCCTAAAATTATTCCTAAACCCTAATTTACCTAATGATTTGTTCTTCAAGAGAAATTCTAGAGGTTTTACTGGAGTCTAACTCTACTTGGAGCTTCTCCAACTGTTCTCTTAACTCTTCCAAATTGTTAACCCTCTTTCTCTTACTTAATTCAGCAACTTGTGAAGTCAAGGCTTCAAATTCGGGATTAATAGGGACAATGATCAATGATAGACTTCTTTATTTTAGGTACCTTACGGTAGTGATTGGATCCCTCAAACCATCTGATTCCTTTTTTATTAACACCAGCAGCTTCCAATCCTATTTCATGTTTTTCATGACCTCTAAAACGGACTAATCTTTAAATAACCCAGAAAATTATGATAGTTTGGTTGTTCTTGTAACATGTTGTATTCCTCTGAATTGCTTGACAACCAAAGCGGGAGCGTAGCTGACGTACCCGGTTATCCCAACCAGAGGTACCCACTGTCTTGGCCCACAACTTATCAAGCAATTTATTGCTCTCATCCATGAAGCTTTCCATTTGACTTTTCCTTGTGATATCCTTTGAAGTTTTGCTTTCCACTTTTCTTCATTCAAGTCTTTCCACTCTTCTTCTTTAACTATCTCCAATAGTTTCTGAGTAAACCACCAGAAATTGTTAAATATTGGCTTCTTTGTTTCTATATGGCTGATCAACCATATGTATAGTAGTTGTTCGCAATACCTCATTGCCCCCTTGCCAACCTTCCTACAATGATTGAGTGTCAGGATTGTTTCCGCTAATATCACCACGATGGGATTTATCTAATTGTTTTAATACTCAACGATGGTTGAATTATGGGTGGGCACTTTCATGATTTCCACCAATATCCCAAATTTCTTAGAAAATTCATCTTCGCACACTTCTTACATGTGAGAGGTCTTTTTCAGGTCATTTCTGGAGCTACTTATGCTTTTGATGGGTGGCAACTTACTGTCATTTAGTCCCAAGCAATCCCCTTCTAACAGCTACAGGGATTCGGATTCCAACCCGTATTCGACAAAAGTTGTTTTTTTTAATGGTAGCCATTCTATTAGTCCGGAATCCTATAAAGCGAGATTATAATGACCTAGTTTTTTCAAGGCCAAAATTGATGGATTTTTTTTAATACTTATCGCAGTGACATTTTATGAATTAGTAATTATGTTCCTTCCTTATCATGACATCATAGGGATATAGTTCTTGTAAAACAACATTCTCATACAACAGATACCCAATACACATGTCCATAATATTATATTTTCATATTCATACATTTACATTACATCATATTGGCATACCCGCGTGTTTGCATTCCTACTCCAATCTCATTATCAACACGAGTTTATAATCGACAATCTTACACAACTAGTACTTTCTTTCATATGATCCTCATGTGATTTCACAACATAACATCCTCACAAAAGGAAATACCACATAAATGTATTCATAGCATCATGTCTACATGTTCGCACATCCCCATCCGTGCTCTATTACAATTTCCATTACAAGTCCTTACAAAAGTGTCGAATGACAAATATTCAACAAAACAGCTAAGTCATACTATTACATAGCACCTTTCAAAATATGTGAACCTGTGAAACAACATGGATACAAGAATTGTAAATAATCTAACATAATAATAAACATCTAGAAGTACATTGTCGTTGCTTTTCGTTATTAACTTAGAACAGGAAGATTCCTTCTTATACTTCTTATATACATTGTACATCTCTTATTATTTCATTAACTGTACTTTTCTCACTTACACACCCCAAACTCTCCACGGGGTTGTGGGGCCGAAGTTTAACATCGACCGGGGTTAAATACTTCACCTTAACCCGGTCATCCACCTTGGATACTTATAGCCGTAGCTAATTGCAACATTTAAATTCGGCCATCCATCTCGGATACCATTAACAAAAACTAATCACGAAATCAACCCCCATCATTCCTATAGATACCATTAATAAAAGCTAATTTTTTTATAATCAATTCAGCCATTCACCACGGATGTCATTAGCCAAAGCAAATCATCAAACGCAACCCGGTCATCCATCATGGATGCCATTAGCTAAAACTAATCATCAATCACAACCCGGTCATCCGTCTCGGATGCCATTAGCCAAAGCTGATCAAACATTTGTCCCGATCATCCATCTCGGATGCCATTAGCCGAAGCTAATCATCATTTATCCTGGTCATCCATTTAGGATGTCGTTAGTCGAAGCTAATCAATCAATTGTCCCAGTCATCCATTCGGATGCCATTAGCCGAAGCTAATCAAACATTTATCCGGTCATCTATTCGGATGCCATTAGCTGAAGCTAATTATCATTTATCCTGGTCATCCACTTAGGATGCCATTAGCCGAAGCTAATCAATTAATTATCTCGGTCATTCATCTCGGATGCCATTAGCCGGAGCTAATCAACATATATCCCGGTCATCCACTTAGGATGCCATTAGGCGAAACTGATCAACAATCACAACCCGATCATCCATCTCGAATGTCATTAGCCAAAGCTAATCATCATTTATCCCGGTCATCCATTTAAGATGCCATTAGTCAAAGCTAATCAATCAATTATCCTGGTCATCCATTCGGATGCCATTAGCCAAAGCTAATCAAACGTTTATCCCGGTCATCCACTTAGGATGTCGTTAGGCGAAGCTAATCAATCAATTATCCCGGTCATCCATTTGGATGCCATTAGCCGAAGCTAATCAAACATTTATCTCGGTCATCCATTCAGATGCCATTAGCCAAAGCTAATCATCATTTATCCCAGTCATCCACTTAGGATGCCATTAGCCGAAGCTAATCAATTAATTGTCCCGGTCATCCATCTCAGATGCCATTAGCTGAAGCTAATCAACATTTATCCTAGTCATCCACTTAGGATGCCATTAGCCGAAGCTAATCAATTAATTGTCCCGGTCATCCATTCGGATTCCATTAGCCGAAGCTAATCATTAACCAATCAAATGTTCCAGAGGCGGTTTATGAGATCACTATAACATGGTAATATCCTTTGAATTGCTCATTCAAATGATTCATAACAATTTGACATTCACTGTAACATAATAGTAGACCCTTCGTGATACTCGTACAAAAGTCTCCTAATAGTTTAACTTTCAGTAAACACGATAACAAATCCTTTGTAATACACAAACAAACATTCCATAACAGTTTAGTATTCAATATAACACAACAGTACACCCTTTGTATTACTCATCCAACCATTCATGACAGTTAATGATCAATATAATACAACAATACAACCATCGTAATACTCATACAATGGTAGATCCTTCGTAATACTTATACAACCATTTGTCATAATTACATTCAATATAATACAATGGTAGATTCGTCGTAATACTCATACAACCATTCGTCACAATTACATTCAATAAAATACAATAATAGATCTTTTGTAATACTCATACAACCATTTGTCATAATTACATTCAATAAAATACAACAGTAGATCCTTTGTAATACTCATACAACCATTCGTCAGCAGCCCAAATTCATAATAGCCCAATCAACATCTCATAGTCAGTTTAATATTCATCGCAACACAATAATATATCCACCTCAAATAGGTCATTTCAGAACATTAACATTTTCATCATCGTCTCAACATTCATCAAGAACTCGATCAACATTTCATAGTCGTTTCAACAATCATCAAGAATTTAATCAGGCACTTCATTGTTGTTTCATCATTCATTAAGGATTCAATAATATATCATCATAAGTAAATCATTTCAAAACATAAACATCATAGAGAAGAAGGTGGAAAACACCTACCTGTTCCACCTGTGGTTTGTCATTGTCTTGACGATGGTTCGATCCCGGCCGCATCACCTAAGACATCAATACCACAATTCAGTATATTTGCATCCTTAAATCACATTCATCACCATACTTATTTCAAGAATCCATATGTTCACATTCAAATGTTTCATATATTACACCATCATATAATGAAATTGTTTTAAGCATTTGAGTCATATATGCTCGAGAGGCCTATTGTAGAAATCAGTAGCGAATACTGACTCGCTGTAGGCTGGACAGTTCGGCAGCAAAAATAAGTTCACTGCAGGCTGCGCACTTCGACAGTGAAAACTGGTTCACTGTAGGTTGCCCAATTCGGAAGCAAAAATAGTTTCGTTGTTGGCGCCACAATTTCGGCAGTGAATGCTACTTCACTGCAGCAAACACGTTTTCAGCAGCGAATGCTAATTCGCTGCATATAACTCAATTCTGGCAGCGAGTCACAAATTCGCTATAGACAATACAACTTCGGCAGCAAATCACAATTTCACTATAGAACACACAATTCAACAACGAATGTTAATTCGCTGCAAACAACACAATTTCGGCAGCGGATTTCCAATTCCTTATAGATCATACAACTTCGGTAGCGAACCCCAAATTCGCTGCAGGATACATAATTGGGTAGTGAATGTTAATTCACTGCAAACAACTCAATTTCGACAGCGAATTTCAAACTCGCTGCAGACAATTCAACTTCGGCAGCGTATCCTAAATTCGCTGCAAACAACATAATTTCGGCAACGAATTAGCAAACAACTCAATTTCGGCATTTAATTTCAAATTCATTGCAGACCATACAACTTCAGCAACAAATCCCAAATTCGTTGCAGAACACATAATTCGGTAGCGAATGTTAATTCGCTGCACACAACTCAATTTTGGCAGCGAATTTGAGACCATACAACTTTGGCAGCGAATCCCAAATTCGCTGCAGAACACACAATTTGGCAGGAAATGTTTATTCGCTGCAAACAATTCAATTTCAGCTGTGAATTACAAATTCACTGCAGAACACACACTTTCAACAGCGAATTACAAATTCACTATAGACAACACAATTTTGGCAGCGAATGCTGATTCGCTGCAGATAACACGATTCAACAATGAAACTGATTCGCTATAGGCAACACCATTCGGTAGCGGAACTATGTCACTACTGACAACACAATTCAGCAGCAAAAATTCCTTCGCTATAGATAACACAAATCGACAACGAAACTAATTGCTGCAGACCACCTGATTGGGCAGTGAAACTAATTCGGTGCAGACCACCTGATTCGGCAGCGAAATTAATTTACGCATACAACATAGTTCCAGTTTTGGTTTCAGCAGGGTCTAAGGTCCCAATGACTAAATTTTGTACATAACCCTTTCTAACACAAGTTCTTCTATCATACATGCAAGAATAAAGATAATAACATCATCATGCATTCTGCTTTAGTTCAAGTATGTCCTTAAGAGTTCAACAAGATTATAATTTCTACATTTCTTCATCTCATTCCCCTTAAATCTTCCATTTAATTATTTCCGAAAAATACTTCTCTTACCTCACGTTTTGAGTGCATGAACACAAAACCTTCTATTTTGGGGTTTTCATCCCCTCCTTGTTCTGAAATTGTGAAACAGCAACCAGCAAAGGAAAAATACTTCTCTTACCTCACGTTTTTGACAACTCTAGAGCAAGTTTTGGTGAAATGGTTCTTTCCTCAATATCGGTTTTTCCTTCTCTTCCATCTCTATTGTACAACGGGTCTGTCACACTCCCTCTCCTATCATGGTTTCAATCATCAACGTAACTCCCTACCTTTCTTCTTCTTCAAACACTCAAGGCAGGGGACATGCAGCTGGTGTAGGTGGGTCTTTTTCTTGGAGAGGGTGGCTGTTGTTGTAGTCACAGCTACTGCTAGTTATGGGGAAAGGCGTAAACTCCATCTCCTTCCATGGCTTCGGCCACTTCTGTCTTTCCATTAGTCACCCTTCTTCTCCAGCATTCAAAGGTGGTGCATGCAGCTGGGTGTGCAGCTGTTGCAGGCAGATTTTTAGGGAGAGGAAGAAGGCAAGAGCATGTAGCCTGTTTTGAAAAGAGTGCCCCTTTCTCTCTCATTGCTGCATTTATACCCTTCTTAAATGCAAATGGGTGTTTAGACGTTGGACCAAGGCTGTCCTTATCCCCCTTTTGGGTTATCCTTGGGCTGGTTCCTATTCCCATTCTCCCCTAGGATAGGCTGGTCCAACAATAATTTTTTATTAGGTTTGAAAATGTCGTTGCTGATTTAGAAATCAACAGCCACAGACTTTGTCACTGCCGATTCAAAAATTGGCACCAAGAACTGTGCCATTGTTGATTCAGAAATTGGCAGCCAAAAACTGTGGTGCTGTCGATTAAAAAATTGGCAGCCAAAAACTATGTTGCTACCGATGCTGAAATCAGCAACCAAGTACTGTGCCACTGACGATCCTGAAATCAACAACAAAAACTATGCCGCTCCTGATCCAGAAATCGGCAGCCTCAAACTGTGTCGCTGTCGATTAAGAAATAGGCAGCCTAAAGCTTTGCAGCTGCAAATTTTGAAATCGGTAGCCAAGTACTATGCAGTTGCCGATCCAGAAATCGGCTGCAAAAACTGTGCCGCTGCCGATCCAGAAATCAGCACCTCAAACTATGCCGCTGCTGATCCAGAAATCGGTAGTCTCAAACTGTTCTGCTGTCGATTCAAAAATTGGCTGCCAAAAGCTTTGCTGCTGTCGATTCTGAAATCGACAGCCAAGTACTGTGCCGCTACCAATCCAGAAATCAGCACTGACGATGGAGTTGTTTTAGCTTAGCCCTTTTTTTTTTTTGGGTGATCATAGAGATGCTCGTGGTTAAGTATGTCTTAATGCAACAAGGTTTATTCTAAAGAGATACATCCTATGAATAGGTTCTAGTTCCTCTACATGAGATAGGAAAAGGCACTATCTAGGCTCAAAGGGTCTCTTGTTTTCCCAGTGATCACCCTCATGAAGGCAAATGGGGGCTCAGTAGGTAGTGGGATGGCTTGTGTACCAATCACTACTAGTTCAAGCACTCAACAAAGAGTTGGATGGTTTCGCGAACTTAAACCCTGACTAAAATTCATAGGGTAAAATGTATGAAAAACGTGTTTACAAGTGTACTCCTGAGCAATGAAAAATGAATGAAAAACGTGTTTACATTTAATACTTATGAATGCGTAAGCTAAAACATGCTATGCGTAAATAAAAACGAAGCAAACAAATCAAAAAATGTAAACTTAAACACATTGCAAATACTCAAACACACAAAACACAAAGCTCAGTCCAATACTATAAAACAAATATCTCTCTAGTGGAGTCGTCATTATGTCGCACATAGCGAAAGGCAAAAAGGCAAATAGGGTTGTTTAGGAGTCACCACCAAGTTTTTTGGTTCAAGGTCGCTAGGAAAATGCAGGTGTACTAGTCCTTTAGATATTCAAGTGTAAGGGGTTGGTTGTGGCTAAGGAAGGTACTAGCACCCCTAGCACACCCTACCTGAGGTAAGCTGCTTTGGTTTTTTTATGTGGTTTTGATGGTAAAAACAACGTATATCGTGCATCACGGTGAAAAAATACTCTCAATTAAAAATTAATGAATATTTAGAATAACTCTAAAAAATTTCTAGTCAACTCAGATATTTCAAATACCAGCCTCACTTGTAGGTATAACGTTTGATACTAGGATTTATTGAAATATTGGCTAAATTCTCATGAATTTAATAAACTAGTTATTAAATCCTAAAATGCATGTAAATATTTGTTTTTTATTTTTTGCATGAAAATGTTACGTAATATGATTTTCATTATATTTTATGAGACACTTAGTTGTAGGCAACAAAAATTTTTTTTATTTTTTTTTACTATTTTTTGTTTGTGTTTCTTTCTAAAAAAGAGATTTAAAAAAGAAAGGTAAAAAGAAAAATAAAATGTTTCCTTTTTTTTTTTTGGGATGGGCCAAGTTAACTTGAATGGGTTGACCCGGCTAGGGTTAATCCAACTAGGATTGACCTGGTTGGGTCGGCCCACCTGGTTCAACCTAAAAACAAACTGAAGACTAGAAATCAACACGAAATTGAATCTAAAGGATGAAAAACACCAAAACTAAAAAAATAACTTATACATTTCCTTAGTTCTTTTCTTATCCTACTAGGTAACACAATATGAAATAACTTTATTGCACACACACAGTAGGCTTCGGCCACCCACCAGTTCAATTGTTTCTCCATTTGATTCTTTCACATCGCTTTTCACAATTCATCTTATATTCTTTCCAATTTTTATTTACTTAAAACATACGTGTGATGGTTATACACACACACAAACACACACATACACATAACAAAATAGATGCAATAACCAAATGCTAGAAATACAATCATACCATTTAGTACATTTCAAGGTGAAGTTATTAACACAATTTTAAGTATTCATCGTACATAAAAATAAATACCTAACAAAATTATAAATAGTGAAACGACACAATTAGTTCTGGCCCACTTTGTGACATAGACTTGTAACATATATAGCATTATAAGAGTTATTAGTCGCCAAGAAGCCTTATGCTCATGATTTTTTTATGAGAGAAAGAAATCATTATATCTATTAGTACTTTTAACAATCTTGCTCAAACATTCAACTCAAGTTCAATAATACCTCAATTTATATAACAATACTCGTGCTCCTCACTGCAACTAAAATAACATTATAGATTTTACATCTAGCCATAAAATGCATGTACCTGGTTTTCCGTAGGAAGGAGAACAATATGCTTATCCAGAATTCTTTTAACATCGATTACATCATATACATATTGAATTATGCAATAGTTGTTATGGTGTCTAAGTTCATATTTGTCACTTTCGACATTGCCTTTATGATGAATTATGTAATACATTCAATTCTAAGGTTGCCGACTATACGTCACCACATAGCAACTCATTTTCTTAATTTTTTTATTCCCTAATCAATAATTAATATTTCATTTCCTTAGTTACTGATTTCTTTGGGTACAATCCTTGAGGAACCACACATATTAATCTTATGTTTACTCATCACCATCACCGCTTAACATAATTTTTTTGTAACATTACCATATTTTCTATTTTCTAGGTATCATAATCATTTGTTACATTATCACCCCAATAGCATTTGCTTTGACTTAGTAGTACATCAAACGGTATCATGTCTTAAGTTGCCAATCAACCCCCCCTGTTATATACATTTTTAAGCATCGGTTAATAGTCTTACACAACGTTTTCCATTATACAATCGAGGATAGTTTCAATGGTTTTTTATTATTTGGAAACAACATCATGGTTTCTAGTAATTGAACACAACACAATGGTCTTCATTCAAAACCAATACAACCACATGAATTCCCTTTTTGTTAGGGACATATAGGAAGTAACTTTTGTTGCCTATGATTTAATTTAAAGAACTTGTCAACTTAAATAGAAGCATAGGGCTACAACTTTTATGAAGGACACAACACCCAGTTTTGCCATCTACATGTCTAAACTCACTCATTACAGTAGCTTAAGAAATCTAACCCGTATTGTGTCAGTTTGGACCCTTACTTAGTGTTTCTCTCATATTTGGAGTTATACAACTCCAAATAAGTCGAGAGTAGTTCCATTTTAAAGATAACATCCATACATACAACTTTTATAAACACACCAGCTCCCAATTTGTAACATCCCCCATTTCTGGGATAAAACCACAATCTCATGTCAATAGAAAAACATAGTAGTTAATTTTTTTTTATATATATATACATATTCTCGGTCTTCGTGTTAACATCTACCAGAAATTTCAACGGAGTCCCCCCTATACCGGAAGGTCCCAATTTACCGACATGTAACCTGTTTATACTTCTAACAGTTCGCATCTCATAAGTTAATTTCCGACCCAATCAGCCTGGGTTTCAATTCCACAATTATACTCACACCTATCAACCATAATATTTATGATATGCATGATATAACAAAAATATCATTATGGATGGATAATTTAAATAAATATA